>Ga0101942_100178_pt1 | contig 38470 bp, 36 predicted proteins | sample DewCreD2012metaG_4_FD_75243 | JGI IMG/M metagenome (GOLD analysis project Ga0101942, IMG submission 75243) | Hot spring sediment bacterial and archeal communities from British Columbia, Canada, to study Microbial Dark Matter (Phase II) - Dewar... ...
AGTGTGTCGAAGGGCTTGAGGCTTAAATCATTCCAGCCAGGGGAGGAATATGTTTACTTAACGTACTCTATGAAGAATGATAAGAGGGAGGAGAGCAGGGTACTGTTAGAGAGCTACAGAGTCCTATTACAGAAAGCTTTAGACTACTTATGGGAGAGGGCTAAAGTCGAGAGGAAGGAGATGAAGAAGGGTAGGAAAGTGTTTACGAAGGTCAAAATAACCCTCCCTAAGAGGAAGGAGGTATACAAGGAGTTGAGGGATGAGCTTGAGAAGGTTAACCTACTGGCTTCCCATTACGTTGATAAGGCAATAGATGATGCTTACTCAATATTGAGGAGCTGGAAGAGAAGGGCTGAGAAGGGACAAGCATCATTAAGGAAACCTAGACTGAGGAAGGTTGAGGGTGAGAGTGTAAGGATTACTGTAAGACTTTACGAGTATATTACCTTCACTTGGTCTCACACTTGGTTCTCTAGACGGGTTAAGGGGCTTGAGTTAGGTGAGCCCATAATTAAGGAGGATAAGGTGTATTTACCATTTCGTTACAGATTACCTTGGTTTACTCCCCTAGATTTCCTAGCAATTGATAGCAACCTCTATACTCTAGACGCTTATGATGGTGAGAGGTTCGTTACATTTTCCTTGAAGGAGTTGTATAGCCTAAAATACGGCATAGAGTTAAAGAGGGGTAGAATACAGCCTTTTTCTTCAAAGCACTGTAGGAAGGGGAAAGTGTTGATGGAGAAGTATTCCCACCGTGAGAGGAGTAGGGTTAGAGACTATATTCACAAGTTTGTGAATAAGTTGCTAGAGATGTATCCCCACACACTGATTGCAGTTGAAAAAATGAATAAACAAGCCATGTTTAGAGATGCCAACAATACCCTTTCTAAGAAGATTTCCAAGACAGTATGGAGGTCAATCCATCGCATGCTAAAGTATAAGGCCCCACTCTACGGCTCCTTTGTTAAAGAGGTGAGCCCACACCTCACTTCCAAGTCCTGCCCCAGATGTGGATGGGTTTCCCGAAAGGCTGGCAGAACCTTTAGGTGTGAGAGGTATGGACTCACACTAGACAGGCAGCTAAACGCATCCCTAAATATCTACCTCAATATGTGCGGGTTCCCCCACATCCGTGATATTCCACAGATGTGGGTTGGGGTTACCCCGCTAAAGGGGCGGAGGATTATGAAAGGGGCAATGCCCCGCGACTCTGGTGAAGCCCAAGGGCTGAGAATAGAATACAAACTCATGAAAATCCTATGAAGCTCAAACCCCAAAGAACCAGAGTCAACAAAAAGAAACTAAAACACTAAGGTGTGTTATGAATATGAGCACCATAGGTATTCGAAGCGCTGGGACCCCATGCAGGGGAATCCGAGGGGCTCTAGAGCCCTTGCCATATCCTATCTAGTCCTATGCCACCTCCTATGGAGCACCAACAATATTGTTGGCAGAAGCCTTGGAGGTGTTCTAGACCCGGTCACGATAACCTCTATGAGGTGGATCCTTGCATCTATGGTCTTCCCAGCCCTTCTGGGGATCCAGGTTATCAGAGATCTCAGGAGATACATTGGGTTGAGAAGCCTATCAATAGGGCTCCTAGGCTTCGCCCTATTCAACATAGTCCTCTACCAAGCCCTATCCCTAGCCCCATCATCGCTAGTGGGGCTCGCATATGGGTTCACACCAATAGCTATACTGGTTGTGGGAGCACTGGTGGAGGGGACAAGACCGAAGCGGGTACAGGTGATAGGGTCTATTCTATCAATAGTCGGCGTCTCGATCCTATTCACATATAGGGGTGTATATATAACAAGAGCGGAAGAGCTCCTAGGCCTCGTGCTAGGGATCCTGACAGGCTTTATATGGGCTATATATACATCAACACAGAGGAGACTATACCCAGAGGGTGATCAGAGGTCGATAACCTACGCATCCCTGCTAGTAGCAACAGCTGTGCTGGCAATAGCTTCCAGCACTAATATATATAGGGAGTCGAGGGTCATAGCAGAGCCCCGGATTATGGCGCAGCTCCTATGGATCTCGATCCTCCCCGGGGCTGTTGCATACTATATGTGGAATAGGGCAGTATCCATAGTGGGTTCAGCAACAGCAGCCCCCTTCTCAAACCTTCTCCCAGTATTCACAGCCCTGCTGGGATATATCATCCTTGGTGAGAAACTAGGGATTGGGGATCTTGTGGGAGGTGTTCTAATAGTCACGGGATCCCTGATCTCAACCCTTGGATATAGAAGATCCTAGCCTAGCCTAAATTCAGAGCCTCCAAGACCTCTAATAGATATCATAAATATCGAGACTCCTATAGATGAGCAAGCTATCAACAGCACCAACAGAGCTGGAGGCTCCTCTCTATTAGGAGACCAACTATATATACCCTATGGCTGGTGATAGTCGATATACTAGGTGGTAGTATCCATAGGCGAGGGCCTTGTATACCCCAGCTAGTTCCCCGACAACAGTCCTCTTAATATTCCCCTCTATAGCTAGGATAACCCCTATAGCTAGGAGGAGTAGCGGGTTGAGTAGCACGCCTAGAACAGTCAATGGAGCTAGCATGTAGTATATATACATAGCCCTGATACCAATCCTATCATATAGCTCTTTAAGCACTAGTGAGAAAAATAATCTGCGTAACCTGTATAGCTATGAAGTAGAGAGAGCCCAGGATAGGGTCTGAAGAGCCCACCCAGTCTATAGCTATGAATAGAGAAACCCCCATCATGGGGTATGGATACCGAGATCACATGCCTATTAAGAACACCTCTGATAACCCCTCTAGAGATAGCCTCCTGGGAGACGCTTCTATCTCTCTTGAATATATGGATCTAGCTAGCAGTAGCAGATCAACGGATACCATCAAGAAGAGGAAGAGAACCATGAAGAGCCAACCAGAAAAGTTACTTGTTAGTAGTATGTATAAAGCCACTAGGGGCCCTAGGATCGCTCCAAATTGTTCGAGAGCACCATGGATCCCTAAGGTCCTCTCACTCCCACCCTCAGCATCTATCCTAGGGAATTCCTCGGAGGTGTTCTAAGCTCCTTCGCCATCCTCTCCATTACGATGAACATAGAGGCTAGAACCTATGTAGATGCTATAGAAAGAAGAGCTATAGAAACCCCTTGTGAGAGCATAGCTAGAGATAGTTAGACCCCATAGGAGGCCGTATCTAGATTACAAGAGGCACGATAGAAACCTAGCCAGATAGCTTTCGATCTCCCCAAAGCCTCCTAGAAAGCCTACGACGGCGAGATCTGCCCCTAGGCGAGATAGATGCTGGGGTATAACAGATCTGACCCTCTCATATGTCTATCTGTCAGGAGGCTTACAACTCCGTAGAGAATCACTACCTCCATATAACTCCTCAAGGTGTTCGCAAACATCTAGAGAGCAGAGACTCTTATAAGCTATCACTCTTCACAATAAACCAAAAAGCCTTGGCCTTCAGGGCAGGGGTTTATTTTGTGCCCAGCATTGTGGTATGTTATCACTGAAGACTAGCTCCTCTCCTCAAGGAGAATATGTGCAGAACTTGAAATCCTTTTGGCTGAAATACTTTAGAGTTGAGTGTGGGCAAGCATGGCAGGATAGACCCACACATGCTCAGAGCTGACTGAGGGCTCTGAGCGGAGACGCAGATCCCGTGGGAGATACTCCAGGACAGGGAGCCGTCAGCCTTATAACCCCTCCTGGCTCGGTATTAATGGTGATCAGATGAGTGGAGATCCTGTTATTATGCTGTCGAGAGACGATCTAGGGGCTCTCGGTGATCGAAGCATAGCCTCAGCACTTGAGGATCACATGGGCTTCCCTGGGGATGGGTATTGCGAGCTCATAGATTCAAGGCTTGTTTGTGTTGCAAGCATTCCGCTGGCGGATGTGGTCTCTATAGATATGAGGAGGGCTGTGATCCTTGTTGATCGGAGTAGTGGGAAGGTACATGTGTATATAGATAGGCTAGACCAGAGGATGAGGGAGATGCTCGGGAGAAGGGCCTCTCCCCCTAGGGATTCTAGAGAGGCCTTCCAAGCTATTCTGGAGAGGATCTCTAGCCTATATGAGAAGGCTGTCAACGCTATTGGGGAGGAGATCGATAGAGTTGAGGATCTAATTGAGGAGGAGGATCTAGCCCTGGTGGCCAAGGAGACTTATAGGCTTAGAAAAACCCTTATAAACCTCAGAAGGGGTGTTAGGAACTATGTGCAGATGCTTAGAGAGATCAATGAGGATCAGGGGATGAGGGATCTAATCCCCGACAGGCTAGCACTTCTAGAACTAATAGACGAGGGATCAGTATATCTGGAGACACTGGAGCTATATAGGGAGACTCTAACAAGCATAAGAGAGGCCCACGCATCGATAGTTGGGTTAAGGCTTAACGAGGTTGTCAAGAGGCTGACAGCAATAACAGTGGTTCTCATGCTACCAACCCTGATAGCCTCTATATATGGGATGAACTTCGATAAAAGCTATCCCCTCAACATGCCAGAGCTATCGTGGAGCTTCGGCTACATATATGCCCTAGGCCTTATGCTGGCATCATCTATAGCAGGCTATCTGGTGCTCAAAGCTAGGGGCTGGTTCTAGGAGCTAGCCCTCCCTGCTATAGACCTCCACACCCATCACAAGGGTTTTCACAACCCTGAGGCTATTGTCGAGTATCGCTATATCAGCAGCATATCCAGGCTCTATAGCCCCCACCCCGCCCCTGTGGAGAAGACCTATACTCCTAGCCGGTGTGGTGCTGGCCATCATAACAGCTTCTCGAAGGCTATAGCCTAGCCCCACAACATTGGAAACCCCCCTATCCAGTGTGAGGACACTGCCAGCAATAGTATCCCTACCCCTCAGCCTGCAGACTCCCTCTCTAACCTCAACCTCAAGGCCTCCTAGGCTATAGATCCCGTCGGGCATGCCTGCCGCCGAGATCGAGTCACTAACAAGCACAATCCTCTCAGGGCCTGCAATATCTATAACCAGCTTGAGCACTGCCCTGTGGAGATGAACAAGATCCGGTATAGTCTCTATATAGATGCTGCTAGACTGAAGCAGGGCGAGGGCTATCCCAGGATCCCTGTGATGGATCCTCCTCATCGCGTTGAAAATATGGGTAGCCTTAGAGACCCCGAGCCCTATAGCCCAGAGCCCCTCCTCATAAGAGGCACCTGTGTGGCCCGCGCTAACAACAACCCCGACCTCCCTCGAGAACCTCATAATATCCTCGGAGCCCCTTATCTCGGGGGCTATTGTTATCTGCCTCAGATAGCCTCCGCAGGCGTCAACATAGGATCTGAACTCCTCGAGACTGGGGCTTCTTATGAACCTGGGATCATGGGCTCCAGCATATTCGGGATTTATATAGGGGCCCTCGAGGTGGGCCCCGAGAATCCTGGATCCATTCTCAGGCCTCCACATTGATATAGCATCCCTCAGAGATCTGCAGAACTCGGTAATAGAATCCGGGGGCATCGACACCGTGGACGGCAAAAACCCTGTGACACCGTGCCTAGCATATAGCCTCGAGATCTCTAGCAGTACATATGGATCCGGCTTGGCAAGAGGATCCATGCCCCCTATGCCGTGGGTGTGTGTATCAATATAGCCTGGAACAGCTATATAGCCTCTCAAACTCATCTCATCCCCATATATCCTCCCAGCGGGCTCGACACCGATCTCCTCGATATAGCCGTTTTTGATCACTATATAGCCATCCCCCACCTCCCTCTCCCAACCAACTATCCTGAGATGCCTGAGCACAAGCCTCGGCATATGGGCCCACTATATTTGGCATAGAAGCCCTAAAACTCTATAACTTTCCCCGCAATAGAATCAATGGGGTTATCTATAGCAGCCCTAAGGGCCATCGGGCTATACAAGAAATATGGAAACATAGTTGCCCTAAACGGCGTGGATCTAGAGATCCCTAGGAACGCGATATTCGGGCTCCTAGGACCCAATGGTGCTGGTAAGAGCACCCTGATAAGGATAGCCGTTGGGCTTATAAGGCAGGATAGGGGCTCTATAGAGGTTCTAGGAATGGATCCCCAGAAGAGCCACACAGAGATCCTATCGAGGGTGGGCTATGTCCCAGAGACCCCATCCCTCCCGGAGTTCATGAGCGCCGAGGAGTATCTAGAATTCACAGCAGAGCTCTATGGTATGGGGAGCTATAGAGAGAGGATCAGGGAGGTTCTCTCCCTAGTTGGGTTGGAGAGCGCTGCTAGAAGAAAGATCGGGACTTATAGCAAGGGCATGACCCAGAGACTAGCCATAGCCCAGGCTATACTACCAGACCCAGAGCTCCTAATCCTAGATGAGCCTCTAATGGGCATAGACCCGGAGGCAAGGATAGAGTTCAAGGAGCTCTTCATAAATCTTGCCAGGAGGGGGAGGACTATATTGTACTCATCACACGTTCTAGAGGAGGTCGAGAGGGTTAGCACCCACATAGCGATAATAAACAGGGGGAGGATAGCTGCTGTGGGCACCAAGGAGGAGCTATCAACAATGCTGAGGGGCGAGAAGATCGTTGAGGTGGAGATATACGAGAACAGCCCCCCAGATATCAAGAGTCTCGAGGGTATTGAGGGGGTTATAAGGGTATCAATTGACGGCCCTAGGATCAGGGTCTATGTGGGGAGAGATGCTGATGATAGAGCTATTAGGATGAGGATCTCAGAAGAGATCCACAGGGCTGGCAGGCATATAGTTGAGATGAGGCTAGTAACTGCATCGATAGAGGAGCTCTTCCTAAGAGCTATTGGGAGGATCTCCTAACCTCAATGGCAACACCCTCAAGATGCTCCATCGATAGCGAGTAGACAGCGTTTATAAGCTCAACCTTAAAGCTACCAGGCTCCCTAGCCCTTCTAAATGCAAGCTCTGCAGCCCTCTTAAAGAACACAGAGGCGTTGACAGAGGCTATAAAGGGATCCCTATTAACTGATGCGAATGCAGCAACAACAGTCCCAAGCATGCACCCCATGCCGGTAACATATCTAGACATGCTAGACCCGCCCCCTATCTCAGAGTATCTAGAGCCATCCGATACAACATCAACCTCACCAGATGCGAAGACAGTAACCCCAAACTCTCTGGCAACCCTCTCAGCTATATCAACCCTAGCATCTCCCAGAGAGTCGACCCCCTTGACAAGCCCCCCGCTCCCGGCTATGGCAGCGATCTCTCCCCCATTGCCCTTTAAGATGGTTACATCAGCCTCCCTGAGTATCCTAATAGAAGTCTCTGTCCTAAGCCTCGTAGCGCCTGCGCCAACAGGGTCTAGGATAAGGGGCTTCCCATTCCTAGATGCAGCCTTAGCTAGAGTGATCATTGATGGTATCCAGTAGCTATCAAGGGTTCCTATGTTTATATATATAGCATCTGCTATGGATGCGAGCTCCTCAACCTCCTCAATAGCGTGGGCCATTATTGTCGAGGCACCTATAGCTAGGGCTATGTTTGCTGAGTCGTTCATAACCACGAAGTTCATTATATGGTGTATAAGGGGTCTTCTCCTCTTTATCTCAACAAGGTCTCTATAGATCTGTTCTCCATATATTATAGAAGGTCACCAGAAACAGGGTTAATATATGGCTTATAAGCATATCTATTGATAACCTATAGAAACCAGGCTTGGAATCTAGGCTTTCAAGACGCCTATCACATATATCTCTCCATCTATCTCCCACTCTCTCACAATAGAGCCCCTAACCTCTGCCTGGGTCTTTAAAAGCCTTATAGATGTGCTCCTAGTCTCTCTAGCTATGAGGTCAGCGATCCTCTCGAGGGATTTTAGAGAGTCTTCATCAGAATATATATCAACCAATATGTTATCCGTCAGGCTTAGCCCCAGCTCCTTCCTCATAACCTGGATCCTCCTAATAAGCTCTCTAGCAAGCCCCATGAGGGCCAGCTCCTCTGAGACTTTCGTGGATATAGCAGCGTAGCCCCAATCCCTCCTCGCTATCGAGTACCCCTGGACAGGCTCTTCAACGATCTCCACGTGGTCTCTCCTAATAGTAACCCTGCTCCCAGAGATCTCTATCTGTATATCCCCACCCTCGATCATTCTAGCGATCTCCTCGCCCCTCTCCTCTATATATGCAGCTATATCCCTAGCAAGCCCCCTATATTCTCTGCCTATTGTTGATAGAACAGGCCTCGCCTTCCTCCTCACAATCCTGCCAAAGGCCCCGCTATAGTCTATCACAACAACATTCTGGCAGTTCATAACCTCCTTTATAACCTGGGAAGCTCTTCTCACAGAATCTACGTAGCCAGGATCTTCGCTGGCAACCACACACTCCTCAACAGGCCTTCTAAGCTTTATACCAGCCCCCATCCTAGCAGATGCGAGGGCCTCGAAAACCTCTCTAAGCCTCTCGAAAACCCCCTCAAGTTCTGGATCCCTGTACCTGGCGAAAGCCCCTGGATCTGGCCAGTCCTCTAGATTCACACTCTCCCTAGCCCCTGGCTCGAGTCTTCTAACAAGCTCCTGGTATATAGCCTCAGATATGTGTGGAACCACTGTTGAGGCCATTATGCTCCAAGTCTTGATCGTCTTAAAGAGAACAGCATAGACAGCAAGCTTATCTGGTGTGTTCTCCTCCTCCCAAACCCTTCTCCTAACTATCTTGAGATATGTTCTAGATAGATCCTCAACCATGAAGTCCCTCAGGAGGTTGGCAGCCTCGTGAACTCTATATTCGTCCATAGCCCTTGTGACCCTCTCAACCACTGTTGAGAGCCTTGAGAGGAGCCATCTATCCTCGAGCCTCATATGGCTTGAGAGCTTCCCCAGATCATCCTCTGAGTATCTATAGCCATCTATCTCCATATAGGATCTGGAGAATAGCAGCACGTTCCACACTATATTGAGATCCCTGAGAACCTCATCAAGTCTCCTCATAGAAAATCTGAGATCCTCCCACGTTGTGTTGGAAAGAACAAATAGCCTGAAGGCATCCCTACCATATCTCCTCACAATCTCCGAGACCTCCACATAGTTCCCAAGGGATTTATGCATCTCCCTACCCTTCTCATCGAGAACAAAGCCATGGACAAGCACAGTCTTATAGGGTGTCATGCCGGCGACTATGATCCCTGATCTCAGTAGGCTGAAGAACCAACCCCTAGTCTGGTCATGCCCCTCAACTATGAAGTCAGCAGACCCCATAGACCTGAAGATCTCAAGGCCACCCCTGCCCAAGGATGCGTAGAAGGCCACTCCCGAGTCTAGCCAGACATCAGCAACATCTGGAACCCTCTCGGCCTCGCCACCACATCTGGGGCATCTAAGTCTCACCATATCTATCCAGGGTCTGTGAAGATCCTTCGGCTCCTCCCCAGCGCCGTGCTCGAGCAGCTCCTTAACGCTCCCAACTACTATTCTATAGCCGCAGGACTTGCATATCCATATCGGCAGAGGTATTCCCCAGAACCTCTGCCTAGATATAACCCAGTCCTGCATATCCTCTAGAAGGGGTCTCATCCTATCAAGACCCCACCTCGGGATCCACCTAACCTTTGAAGCCTCCTCAACAGCCTTCTCCCTAAGCCTCGAGGTCCTTATGATCCACTGCCTAGTAGCTCTCAGGAGAAGCGGCGTCCTGCACCTCCAGCACACTGGGTATCTGTGGACTATTTCTGAGTAGCCTAGTAGATAGCCCCTAACCCTTAGATCCTCTATTATCTCAGCATTAGCCTCCCTAGCGGGCTTCCCCCTATACTTCCCAGCATCCTCTGTGAATCTACCACCATCATCAAGCGGAGAATATGCTGGAAAGCCCTTCTCCCTAGCAACCTCGAAGTCCTCGGGACCATGCCCAGGGGCTGCGTGCACAAGCCCCGTGCCCTCCTCGAGGGAGACATGTGTGTCGGCTATAACCACTCTGTGGTGTGGCTTTAGTATCTTCTGGAGGGGTATTAGATCCTCGAGCGGGTGGTCATACATAACGCCCTCAAGCCTAGAGCCGGGGATCCTCTCTATAACCTCGCACCCAGATAGCCCCGAGTCCTTCATAACCCTCTCGAGGGTTTTCTCTGCTAGGATTATAACATCATCCCCACACCTAGCCCTCACATATGTTGCATCGCTTCTAGCCATCACAAAAGTGTTTGCCGGAAGCGTCCACGGGGTTGTTGTCCATATAACGAGATACTCTCTATCAGACCCCCTGATTGGTAGTTTAACATATATAGATGGATCCTCTAGATCCACATACTCCTGGGTAACCTCGTAATCCGCAAGAACAGTCTCGCACCTGGGGCACCAGTGGAGAACCCTAACATCTGTGTCTAGAAGACCCTTCCTATCAGCCTCCCTTATGAGCTTCCAAGCCTCCTCTATATACTCGTTCGCTAGGGTCATATAGGGGTTTCTCCAATCCATGAAAACTCCTAGATCGCTGAAGCCCCTTGAGAGAGACTCCACATTGCCTAGCACGAACTCTCTGCATAGCTGTATAAACCTATCTATACCAATCCTCTCAAAGATCTCCTTCTTGCTCGATATTCCGAGCCTCTTCTCGATCTGGTACTCTATAGGGAGCCCGTGGGTATCATAGCCTGGGGTGTCAATAACCTTATAGCCCTGAAGCCTTCTGAACCTAAGGATCGAGTCCTTTATAACCTTATTCCACCCAGTACCCGGGTGGAAGGTTGGCGAGCTTGGGTATGGGGGGCCGTCTAGGAAGTAGAATAGCCTTCCAGAGCCCCTGGATCTCATCTTATCATATATCCTATTCTCTTCCCAGAACCTCTTGATCCTCTCCTCAAGGCTGTTAGGATCATATCTAGATCCCAGCTGAGCCATGGGATCACCCCATGGTCCTCTCAACCTTGGCCCACGATATTACCCCCACATCGACGAGCCTCTTAAGAGCCGATCCCAGCTCCTCCTCGCCCTGGCACTCAACCCTATAGTAGTAGAGGCTCTTAACAACAATACTCCTGGACTTCTTGAGAATCCTTGAGAGCCTGGATAATTCCCTCTCCACCTCCTCAATAAATTTCTCATCATAGGAGACTATATATACATTATATATGGGCAATCCGGGCACCGCTATCATCTCTTTGTTGTTAGCTTCCTAGCCTCTCTCTCGGTCTCTCTGAGTATAACTATATCCCCTATCCTCACAGGTCCCTTAATATTCCTAGTAATAATCCTCCCTTTATCCCTGCCCTCGAGAACCCTAACCCTAACCTGAGTTATCTCCCCAGTAACCCCTGTCCTCCCTATAATCTGGATCACCTCGGCGGGTATCCCTATCTCCTCTATTATAGACCTAGATCCCTTCTCAGCCTGCTGCGACACCTTCCCAGCCCTATAGATATATCTGTGGACGCTTTAAAGAGTTTTAGAGATATATTATGCTGGTGACCAGGATGGTGAGCATCCAGAGGTGCAGCTTCTGCGGCTCCCAAATACCCCCAGGTACTGGGGTTATGTTTGTAAAAAACGATGGATCTATATATAGGTTCTGCTCCTCCAAGTGCTTCAAGTACTACAAGATGGGCAGGGATCCCAAGAAGCTGCCATGGACAGCGAGCTATATGGGAGCCCAGAGGAGGTGAGAATATTGCCAACCGAGAGGACATTCTTCATGATAAAGCCCGATGGGTATGAGAGGAGACTTGTTGGGGAGATCATATCTAGGATAGAGAGGAAAGGGCTAAGGATAGCTGGGATGAAGCTCAAGAGACTCTCAAGAGAAGAGGCTGAGAGGCTATACACCATCCACAAGGGGAAGCCATTCTTCGAAGAGCTGGTGGGCTTCGTAACAAGGGGGCCTGTGGTTCTAATGGTTATAGAGGGCGACTCTGCGATAAGCGTTGTGAGAAACCTCCTGGGGCCCACTGATGGTAGAAAAGCCCCCCCAGGGACTATAAGGGGCGACTATGCTCTATCTGTTAGCGAGAACATAGCCCACGCATCCGACAGCCCCGAGGCCGCCAAGTACGAGATCTCCCTCTTCTTCGACGAGGAAGAGCTCGTCTAGGTGGGTCTTTTGGGCGATGTGCTCATCCTGATCACCTACTTCAACCCAGGCCAGTGGGAGAGAGATGGCGAGATCCACTACCAGGGTACAAGCATAGATGAGAAGCTCTATAGGGATATCAGGTCGAAGATCCCGGTGCCAGCCATAGGGATCTATGGTAAGGGGCCTATTAGGAGGGGCACCAGAACCGATAGGGTTGACTATACAAGCTATAACCCGAGCCTCCTTATAGTTGAGGATATATCTATCAATGATAAGGGAGAGCCGACTTTTAGGTATAGAAGGCTCTCTGGGATCGAGGGTATAACGAGCAAAGACCTCCTCTCCAGGCTGAGGGACTGGCCCCTCTACTATCTAGCACCATCCAACAGGATCCTAAAGATCTTCGAGGAGCTGGGCATAAAGCCCCCAGAGGAGTGGGCTAGGAGTATTGGCTGAGGATATAGACTATGATCTATGCAGATGCTCATGCACACACAAACCCCCTAAAAGGTCTCGGAGCCAAGGCAGTTGCCGAGAGGTTCAGAGGATCTGGTGGATGGTTCATAGCCCTCGTATCCCTCCCACCAACAAGCCTCGGGCTCGAGCCGAACCTAGAGGGGTTCTCGAAATCCCTCGAGCTTGTTATATCAGAATGCTCCAGAGCCAGGGAGGCCGGGGTTAGGGTATCATGCTTAGGGGGCTTCCATCCCGGGATGGTTGACAAGATGATCGATAGACTTGGCATGAAGCCAGAGGATGCCTATAGGGTTTCGACACAGGCCATAGATCTCGCTGCTAGAGAGATCGAAAAGGGATCCCTGGATGGAATAGCAGAGGTTGGGAGACCACACTACCAGGTTAAGCCACACTATGTAGTGATCTCAGAGCTCGTCCTAGACCACGCCCTAGAGAGGGCCAGAGATCTTGGAGCCATAGTGCATCTACACCTAGAAGAGGGTGGGTGGGCCACAGCATATGATATAAAGAAGAGACTTGATAGAATAGGCATTGCTGCAGAGAAGGTAGCAATGCACCACGCAAAGCCAGGGCTAGCGGAGCATGCAATATCGATGGGCATCCCGACAACAATACCAGCACTATATCCAGTCATAACCACAATAGCTAGAACAATTGATATAGCGCTCTACATGCTAGAAAGCGACTACATAGACGACCCCTCGAGACCCGGCAGGGTTTTATACCCATGGGAGATCTCAGAGAACACAGAAAAAGCAATCAGAGAAGGAATACTGACAGAAGAGAAAGCCCACAAAATACATGTAGACAACATATCAAAATTCTACGGAGTAGAACCACCCTAGAAACAGAATAGCCGCAGTATTACTATCATCTTTGGAAAATATATTATAAGAAGCCAATTGACACCAACTAATAAGAGATTGGAAATGGATAGTGCTTCCACCTAAAAGACTAGTATCTCTTCAAACTCCTGGATAGATAAAAAACTTGGAACACCACATATAGTAGAATGAAATTAAACCTGTAGAAATTATCCTTTAAGACCCCAATAAAATGCTGACCTCTTTCCTTTCAATTTCATAGAAGATCTTTTCATCGAATACTCGATCACCGTACTTCTAAGAGGGATATCGTTTCTAACTTACCGATCATAAGATTGATGATATTTAGTGTTCTCCCGCTGAACATCTTTAAGGAGTGTGGCCCAGATTTAGCTCCCAATTCCTTATAGTACCCATGCCGCTGAAAGCATTTGTAAAGAGACTGTTTAGATTCATGTATGCAAGAGAGTGCAGGGTATATATAGCTAGGGGGTGTGGGTATGGGCACCAGATCTCGTTAGTCATAGCATATATACTGTCTAATAAGATCTTTAAAATGCCATATTGGTTAGCGCTGATCTTTATGACCATTATGTCTATAATATATTTACGGTTCATGTTGCCGGGAAACTTATAATGATTATTCATCAGATGATTCTCTCTTAAGCCTATACAGCTTGCCTCTTCCTGGTCCTTCGAACTCCTCGACAACCCCCTCCTCGACTAGCTTCTTGAGCTTCTTCCATGTGCTTGATTTGGGTGTGTTTAGTGTTTTGGAGATCTGTGATAGTGATAGACCCTTTGGGCTTCTTGATAATAGGTCTATTATTTCTCTTTCTAGATCTCTTCTCCTCAGCCTGCTTCTTGCTATGGAATAGATCCTGTTTGCCGTGAAGCCCAGAGCGAACCCTCCCGCTGTGTATGCTAGTATATATAGGATCTCGTCATAGCTCTGGGCATCCCCCCTAGGTGTCTGGATGTGCTGTTGTGATGGTATCTCCCTCCCAAGCTCTCTTGGGTATGGGAAGATCCTTGCTTTTATATGTATAACATCGCTCGTGTTGAACCCTAGAATGTATCTCCTATCGCCTGACATTGTGATCCTTGTGGCGTTTGGCATCGACTCTATATTTACCAGATAGTATGGGATATAAACCCAGCTGGCCTGGATCTGTTTGCCATCAATTATTACTGGGTATATAGATGCGGCCAGGCTCCCGTTAGCTACCTCTATAGATGGCGATGCGCACAATATACTCTTAGTCCCATTATCAACCCTGACTATGTAGGATGACGCAGCAACAAGCTGGAGTCTCACCTCGCTGGGGGCTGTGCATACTAGGGAGGTGTTTATAGCCATTACCTCGAAGATCCTCTCCCTATTTGATGTTATGTTTATATAGTACTTCACAAAGGGCTCTTCAAGGCTCGCCACTATATCAACATAGCCCCCATCTATGCTCTCAGCCAGAGCCAGCCTATGGGGCTCTAAAGCTATGATCAGCGCTAGAAGGACTACAGAGACCCAGGGCCTCATAATCCTCACTTTCTCATCGAGGCTACCTCTAAGAGTAGATATGCTGTGTACTTAGCTATCCCGGGTATTGTGTCGATGGTTATATACTCATTAGGCGCGTGGGCCCTCCCACCATGGCCGGGGCCTGTTGTTATCATCGGAATCCCCAGCCTTCTTGTGAATAGATAACTCGGCGCAGATCCTGGCAGCATTGGTATCACATATGGCCTCATACCGATCCTGGAATATGCTCTTTTAGATGCCTCCACATACGGGGATCTAGGGTCTGTCTTGCTCCAAGTATATGAATCCATAACCCTTATCTCAACAAGATCTGATAGCCCGAGCCTCGAAACAAGATCCCTCAGACCTCCTATAACATCTTCGGGCTCTATATTTGGCACCAGCCTGAAGTCAAGCCTCATAATAGCCTCGCTAGGCGTTATAGTCTTAGTCCCAGGCCCTGTATAGCCCGAGGAGAACCCATCTATATTAACAGTAGGCTTGAAGTGAACAGCTATATACCAATCCCTGCCAGAAAGCCTCGGCTTATTAACCCCATACAGCTCCAACAGCTCCTCAGCCGGAGAGGCCTCCTGCAGGTCTGGGAGGTATTTTAAATCCTCCTCGGTGGGCCCAACGGCCTTCTCCTCTAGCCACGGTATCCTGGGCCCCTCTATCGGGTCTATAAGGTGAGACGCTATCCTGGCAAGCGCTGCTGCAGGGTTATATAGCCCCCTGCTATAGCTGCTATGAACATCATATCTCGAAACCCTGCAGCGTAGCTCTACAAACACTATGCCCTTGTTCCCAAGAACTATCGTGGGCTTGCCCCTAACCCTCTCAGAAGGGAATGGGAAGAACACAAGATCAGCCCTGCCAAGCTCTGGCTTGTCCTCAACGAACTTGGGCATCGATGGGCTGCCAAGCTCCTCCTCACCCTCGAATACAAAGACTATATTAACAGGAGGATCCCCAGATCTAGATAGAGCCTCAACGCCTAGCAGAGAGCTCATAAGAGCACCCTTGGTGTTAAAAGCACCCCTAGCAATGATCCTATCACCAACAATCCTAGCCTCAAAAGGAGGAGCCTCCCAGAGCTCGAGAGGCTCTACAGGCTGGACATCATACATGTTATACATAATAACAGTTCTATCAGCACCAACATCAAGCCTGCCATATACAATAGGATGCCCACCATAGCTCAGGAGCGAGGCACTAACACCAAGCCTCTTCGATAGCCAGTCCCTGAGATAAGAAGCAGTCTCCAAAATACCCTCTCCAGAGCCTGAGATGCTGGGCATTCTAAGAAACCTCCTAACCTCCTCAACCAAAAGATCTCTCCTAGAATCGATAAACCTGGAGACAGCATCCCAAGCATCACTCAACAGGGAGGCACCAACATAGTAGAGGACTAGAGGTAAATAAAATAAGGGTTAGAGTGCATGCTGCTTAGAGCTAGTCTATGTGATATCTAATAGCCTTAATAGCTAGAGGATCTGTAGAGATAGGGCTAGCACTCCATCCATGGCGTCCCAGGTGTTGTGTATATGCACTTTATATCCCCAAACCTGTTTTTCTTGCTAGTATCTATAATTCTCCTTGCATCAACTATCGCTATCCTCTTCTCCCCGGAGATCCTTGTTATCTCCTCTATTGCTAGCCTTCTATATAAGCTATGATCTGTCGAGATCACCACACCCGATGCTCCCCTCAGAGCCTCCTCTAGATCTGCAGTTGTTTTTACCCCATCGATCTGTTCCTTAACATATGGGTCGTGGATCGCTATTCTGGTCACGCCCCTTCTCACAAGATGCCCTGCTATCCCGTATGTTGGCGAGTTCCTGTGATCACTCACATCTCCTTTATAGGCTAGCCCCAGTATTGCTACCCTAGCCTCTTCCGGGTTTACCCCTATTATCCCGAGCCCCTCCATCAAGAGCCCTGCTATGTATCCAGGCTGCTCCTCATTAGCCCTTCTAGCCCTTATTATCGTGCTATCCCATATCCATCTCCTAGCTATACTCCAGGCTAGGAGGTATGGCTGGTATGGGAGCGATACTCCCCCAACACCGCTTCCTGGATTGTGTATGCTTATATATGGGTTTGTCCTGGATACCATTATAACCTCCCATATGTCGACACCAAGCTCTCTAGCCGCTCTAGCCAGCTCGTTAGCTATAGCTATATTTGCATCCCTGTATATACCCTCTGCTATCTTCTCAAATTCTGCTGCTGTCGAGCTGCTCATAATAATAAATCCGGCCTCGTAGACCTCCTTAAATAGGATCGAGAGGATCTCTGGGCTATCCCTATCAACCCCTCCAACTATCTTTGGATATTTCCTCACAAGATCCTCGTAAGCCCTCTCAACAGAGATCCTCATGGGGCTATAGGATAGCCCGAAATCCCTCCCACACACAAGCCCCGAGCCCTCCTCAAGGATCCTCCTAACCCTAGAGCCAGTAACCCCGGGAGGGGTTGTTGTCTCGATAACAACTATGTCCCCCCTTGACAGGCCCATAGATATGCTCTCAACAGCGCTATCGAGATATCTAAAAACTGGCCCCCGAGAGCCCCAGGATAGAGGGACATCGACTAGCTTGACATCCCCCCTTCTAGATGCCTCGACACCATCCTCTACAATCTCTAGAAGGCCCTCCCTATAGGCTCTGGACACTATATCCCTAACCACAGGATCTGGGTGCTTAATGCTCCCATTCTCGATCTGGGAGACCCTCTCCCTACTGGGATCATAGCCCACAACCCTGAAACCCTTGCTTGTATACGCAGCAACAGAGGCAAGGCCGATATAGCCCAGACCATAGATAGAGATAACAACCCCCCTCTCCTTCACAAGTCTCTCAACATGGTTCCTGCCAACACCATAGATCCTGGCCGTTAGGCTCACCAAATAGTTTGTAGAACCATGCTTATAAGAGCTGGAGGAGCACATAGTAGAGCGAGGGCTAGATGCAGGAGGAATTCGATCTAAGATATGCCTTCTGAGCCGCAGCGATCCTCACATCAATACCTCTCCTGGTTATGTACACAGAGGGAATGCTGATCCCATCTCTTCCATATATGCAGAGGCAGTTTGGAGTCACAGAATCCATGGTCTCCTGGGTTCTCTCCCTCTACTTAGCCTTCGGAACAGTGTCTGCAGCCATATTCGGAAAGCTGGGCGATGTTTATGGGAAGAAGAGGGTTATGCTTATCTCTATGACGATCTACACAGTGGGTGCCACAGTAACAGGATACGCTGAGGATTTCACAGCACTCCTCATAGCAAGATCTATACAGGGTGCTGGAATGGCTATGATGCCACTGGCATTCTCCCTGGTTAGGGAGGAGTTCCCTCCAAGGCTGATACCACAGATCCAGGGGCTTATAAGCGCTATGTTCGGAGTCGGGATCCTGATCTCACTCCCCTTGGGTGCATATATAAGCCAGAACTACGGGTGGCAGGCAACCTACCATACAGCAATACCATTCATAGTGTTAGAGGACATCCTGGTTCTCCTGCTTATAAGGGAGAGCAGATATAGATCTAGGCAGGCTATAGACTGGGTAGGGGCTATCCTGCTATCAACAACCCTAATGACAGGAATCCTTGGGATCTCTGAGGGGCCTAGAATAGGCTGGGGATCGGGCCTTGTTATAATCCTCTGCTCAATATCGCCATTATCCCTCATAGCCTTGGTAATATATGAGAGGAGATCGAGAAATCCCATAGTGCCCCTCAACCTAATATCGAGCAGAAATATAGCTATAGCTAACTTCGGCATCTTCATGGTAGGGTTCACATTCCAGCTAATTTCACAGGTAAACATATTCGTGTTTGAGATGCCGAGACCTAATGGATATGGACTGAGCATTCTGGAAGCCGGGATGTGGATGATCCCCAGCGTTATTGTGCAGCTAATAACAGCACCAATAGTTGGGAGACAGCTGGTGAGGATCGGTGTTAAACCAGTATCCCTCTCAGGCTCTCTGGTAGCGGCTATCGGTCTCATCCTAATGAGTCACCTGGCATTCATAGATCTAGAGCACATGGTGCTGGCCATGATCATAACATCCCTGGGATCAGCTCTCCTCAACATCTCACTAGTAAACATAGTGATCTTCTCCGTAGAGAGAAGCAGCCTGGGGACAGCTGCTGGTCTAAACACGGTATTCAGGAACATGGGCTCTGCCTGGGGCCCTGCCGTTGCAGGAACAATAATGGATCAGTTCAAGGAGAGACTCACAATATCGCTAAGCCCCCCAGTAACCATAGAGGTTCCATCCCACTTCGCATACCAGCTCATATTCTATATAACAGCATCTCTCTTCGCGGCACTAGCCCTCATACTAACAATGGTTGGGGAGGTTCTCAAGGGCAGGGTAGATCCTGGACTGGGGAGTTCTCGCAACACCTCTAAGGTATAGATCTATTTGTTGTTATGGCGTAGGGTTTATAAAAAGAACCCCTATAGTTATAATTTATGATGGGTATGGCTGAGGTAGTAATAGGACTCCCGAGGATCGAGGCTGCTGTTGAGAGACTCGGAGCGGATCTAGAGCATATTGCGAGAACCTATAGTAGTATAGCCCTCCCACTCCCTAGAGGGCTCTGCAGAGACCTTGTTGGAGAGGCTCTGGGTAGAGGTGATGATGCTGTCGAGGAGATCTCTCTGAGGTATCTCAACACATCCCTCACTAGAGTATGGTGGGGGGTTATCAGAAGGATCCCGGATCTAGCTCTTAGATCCCCCGAGGCCGAGATTATATGCTATGAGGAGGATCTAGACCCTTCGGAGCTCATGAGCACAGCGTATAGGATAGCATCCCTTCTAATAAGGGCTAGGATTAGTATTGATAGAAGAATAGATCCGAGGCCATGGATAGAGCTCTTCAAGCCAGGGAGGGTTAAGAGGATAGAGATCCCGGGTGCCAGGGTTATAATAGCTGATGGCTATAACAGGTATCTAGAGATCATAATGAGCACCAGGTGGAGGATAGCGAGAACAATAGGCTGGCTTATACCAACACCGCTAGAGGTTATAGAATTGATAGCAAGGGGAGCAGTGCCTGGAGAATATGCTGAGGAGGCTGTTAGGCACTCGATCAAATACCTCGGAGACTATGTGATAGGGGGCAGAGACCTCACAGAAGCCTACACTAGGCTCGCATCTGATGAGGAGTACCTATCATTCCTTAGGAGGATAGGCATATCAATAAACCAGCTCGGGGATCTATATATGGAGATAGACCCTGAGGAGATCCTTGAGGAGAGGGATAGCCTGGTCACCCAGGAATCCCTTGATATAGCTAGCGGGAGAGAGAACAGGGAGGAGCTACCGGCCTCGAGCTCCTAGATCTTTGTGACGTGATCTTATAACAAGCCCCACCCTCTAGGGCGGGGAGAGGGTCATATAGATCCTAGGGTTTTCTCAGCAAAGCACCAAAGATCATGGCTATTATATATCTAGCAGTAATAATAATGGTGTAAATCATAGAAGGCACAGAAGCCCAGAAGACCCTAGGCGTCTCCAGAAGCGGAGGCTCTATCCTTGTGGATATATTCCTCTCAATAACCCCAACAAGGGATTCTATACTCCCTCCCCTCAGCTCCAGGGTTGTTAAGTACCTCATAAACTCTGGATCCTTATTCCAAGATCTAGGGGGGCTAAGCTCCTCAAGGGATCACTATAAGCCTCTCTTCATATCATGTCTCTATGACGAGCGTGGGAGGAGACTCTATAGCATTTATCACAGGCGGGAGGTGCTCAGCGTGAGGGCTGGTAGTAGGCTTACGTCCAGGGTTTCTTCATATATACCCAAAGATCATCTTGAGAACATAATCAGCTTCTCGGACGGCATCTATAGCACCCCCTATGGCGAGTTCAGAGTCTCTCTAGATAGGGTTGAGGTTATAGGGGATCTGAGAAGCCTATCAATAGATCTCTCAAAGGGTTTCAGGATTGTCTTCATAACACCGACCCTCATATCCCCAAAGATCATGATCCCGCCTCTGAGGAAGATCATGGATAGGTATAAGAGCGCCAGGGTTGGCTACGCAACATTCCCAATACCAGGGCTTATATACAGCTACGCCCTAAGGCTATGGAACAAGGTTGCGCCAGAGGATCTGATGCTTACAAGGCCAAATGATAGGGATGATATATACTCCTACAGAATAGCTGTTATGGGCACAGCGCTAACAGAGATCATAGATCACAGAATAAATGTGAAAACAGTAATTATAGGAAGAGATGATAAGGGAAGGCTGAGAAAGTCCAGAGGATTCGTTGGATATATAATCCTGAATACCCACCATAAGAGCTCGAGAAAGGCTATGGAGAAGGCTCTAGCCCTTGCAAAGCATCTAGGAATAGGGAGGGGAAGAGGGATCGGTTTGGGAGAGGTTGATATAACCCCAAAACATCCTGTTCTACAGTAGATCTATTCCTATTGCTACTTTGTCTTGGGGTTATCTCTACTCTCCTATGCTTGATCCAACCACTCATACGCGATCTATGAGGAGATCAGAGAACTGAGCGTGCCAATACCTTATACAGATCCAAGAAACACCTCAAAAACACCCCCAATACACCACACAAATAGATTATAACATCTCAAGGATCAGAAGATGTAGCAATGAAAGCGAGCTATGACACAGAGATGTAGCTACTACATGGAATCTCATCCTAAAAGCCTGCCCAGACTATGGGAGCAACGCTCCAAGCCATCCTGGGATAAGCCTAGATGGGGGTTCCGTGTCATTAGCTCGATAGGCACCCATTGGCTCATAACCCTCGAGGAAGACTATGGGTAAGGTGAAAGCCCCTACTGCAGATCACTCTAGGCGAACGATTAACTATAAAGAAGCGGTGGGGACAAACAGATCTATCATGGGTTGAAGAATTAAAGGCCTATATCCTATATTCTATTGGGTATAGCTTCTCATGAGCAGCAATATAGATAAGCTCGTGCTCTCATACCTTCAGAGGCATCCATACTCAAAGCCTAGAGAGATAGCTGATGGCCTAGGGTTCAGCATAGTTACTGTTAGATATTCCCTCCTAAGGCTTAGGGAGAGGGGCCTTGTTGTGAGAACCAGCAGGGGCTATATTGCGAGGACCCATGCGAAGAGGGATCTAGCCGCTGAGGAGACACAGCAAGAGAGATCTGGAGAGCCCTCCACATACAAGGAGGTTGCGGAGCTTAGGGAGAGGATCTTGGAGATCGAGAAGATCCTCGAAGACGCCCTCGAGAATCTCTCAAGGCTGGAAAAGGAGGTCTCGGAGCTTAGGGTATTTATAAGGGCTCTCCAGGGCTCGGGAGCCTATTCGAGGCATCAGAGGGATCCGTTTATTGAGAAACTATCCAGGGAGGGGCTCATGACGATCTCTGAGGCTAGGAAGGAGGCTTCAAAGACCATGGGTAGTCTAGAGTACTATGTCGATAGAGGCGATGTTGCCATAGTAGGAGAGTTTGTGGTTGATAAGAGATTTTATGAGAACCTCATGTCAAGAATGCCTATGAAGGTTGAGGATATGAACAGCCTCTCAGCTAAGGAGAAGATCCTTGTTGAGGCCATGATCTCCGAGGGCGTGTTATATATAGACAAGGGGAGGGAGATAAGGCCAGTATAGCTCGTCTCTATAAGGTCTCTTGAATACTATATCCCGGGCACCCTGATGCCCAGGCTTAGGTGGAGTCTCAGGGATCTCATATCCTCCGGCGAATCCATACCAGTACCCGGAGTCTATGCGCCATCAATAGCAATGCTCGCCGAGAGGCTGGGCTTCAAGGCTGTCTATTTGAGCGGTGCTGCCCTAACAGGTCTCCTCGGAATCCCGGATCTTGGGCTCATAACCCTGACAGAGGTGGCTATGTTTGCTAGATATGTAGCGGAGAAGATCTCCATACCCCTCATGGTGGATGCAGACACAGGGTTTGGGGAGGCTATAAATGTGGCTAGGGCTGTGAGGATCTTAGAGGATGCCGGGGCATCTGCAATACAGATAGAGGATCAGGTTCTCCCCAAGAAGTGCGGCCATCTATCGGGGAAGGAGGTTGTTCCTGCTGAGGAGATGGTTAAGAAGATCATTGCTGCTGTTGAGAGCAGGAGGAGGGAGGACTTCCTAGTAATAGCTAGGACAGATGCTAGGGGGGTCACGGGGTTCGAGGATGCTGTTGAGAGGGCCAAGATCTATCTAGAGGCTGGGGCAGACATCATATTCCCAGAAGCACTCGAGAGTGCTGAGGAGTTTTCAAGATTCGCTAGAGAGGTTAGAGCACCCCTTATGGCGAACATGACGGAGTTCGGGAGATCTCCTCTTCTAAGTGTGAGGGAGCTTGGTGAGATGGGCTATAGATTCATATTATTCCCGGCGACAGCCTTCAGGGCTAGCATGCTCGCCTCCAAGAGGATCCTGGAGATCATAAGGGATCGAGGGACTCAGAGGGAGAGTCTTGACATGCTCATGACTAGAAGCGAGTTCTACGAGCTCATAGACTACTATAGATATGAGCAGGATGACAGGGCTATAGACAAAAAAGCCGAGGAGATCATGGGTCTCTGGAGGAGTAGGCGTGGGAGATATTCTAGAGGACAAGCGTGATCTTTTGTGGAGAATAATCAATACTGCCCGCTATGAGCTCACGGTCTGCCTCTTGTTAGGAGAGTGTAGTATATCTTCATACTCCTAGCATATCTGGGGTTATAGATCCTTATTGTGAATAGGTGGGCCCTTTTAACGGGTTCTGTGAATATATTATACACTATCTCCTCATCTATAACTATAAATGGTGTCTCGATATACTGGCTCTCATATACCCTGAAGAGGCTCAGGACCTCTCTCCCAACGGATGTGGATCCCTGTTCCCCGGCAGTGGCTCCCTGGGAACCCGAGATCCTTTCTCCACCTTCTAGGAGGAGTCTTATATGCCTAATAGCAGGCGAATCGCTTGGGGCTGCGTACTCAACCATAACCCCCCTCTCGAGGGCCTTGAGAACCGGTGTAAATAGATCTCTCCATGGAAACTCTATCGGTGATTTGCTCGTTGCTATGAGTATCTCTCTGGAGGCCCTCTCTATATCCTCCACAAGCTTTGTGACCAGGGCGTTTATATCCTCGATAAACATGATCCCAGCTAGATCCCTCTTATACTCGGAACCAAGCCTCTGGCCATGTCTCTCCCTGAGGGTTGATATAAGCTGGGAGACCCTGGCAGCCCTATCCCTAGCCCTCGAGCAAGCCTCCTCAGCAATCCTTGAGAGGATCACCTCGGGGTTAACTGCATCCACAACAAGGGGCTTCGAGGCTATCCTGATAGCTACACCCTTTGATATGAGGGATCTCACAACACTATAGCACTTAGTCCTCGGAACCCCGGCTATCGATGCTATCCTCGAGACCTCCGAGGGGCCTGCTAGGACGAGGGCTATGTATGTCCTGGCCTCGTACTCTGAGAGGGATAGAAACTCCCTTATAGCCCTGAGCTCCTCCTCCCCTATTAGCTCGGATATCTTTGCACTCAAAAGCCCTACCTCTCTGTATTACCCAGGGGAGCTTTAATCCATATCAGAGGTCCCGATGGCTACGGATGCTCATAACAACCCCGGGCTTTAGGATTATATTTTAGCTTGCTACTATAATAGTGTGTAGCTCCAAATGTGGTGGGGTGTTTGGAGGAGAGAATATACGCAGAGATCGATGCCATAAGGGCTGATCTAGAGGCTCTTGTTAGCAGGAGAGATAAGATCTCTGAGGAGTTCTCAAAGCTTGTTGAGGAGAGGAGAAGGCTTGTCTCCGAGATAAGGGATCTCAGAGAGAAGCTCGCCAAGGTTAGGGAGGATAAGAATAGGCTTGTTGAGATGCTGAGAGACCTCAAGGAGAAGCTGAGACAGGCTAGGGAGAGGTTCAGATCAAGCGTGTCAAGGCTTGACGAGGTTAGGAGAACATACCCCGATCTCGAGAGGGCAGCCGGGATCTCTATAGCTGCCCTCAAGAAGAGGATCGACTCCCTGGAGTGGAGGATCATAACAGGCCAGGTAGATCCAGAGGAGGAGGGGGAGATCATTAGGAGCATAGCAAGGCTTGAGGCCCAGCTGGAGAAGGCTCTGAAGGCTAGGAATGCTAAGAACCTGTTAACAGAGATAAGGGCTGAGATAGCCTCTGCAAGGCTTGAGATAGAGGATCTCAGGAGATCCGTCTCAGAGGTCTCAAGAGGGATCGGGGAGTTCAAGGCAAGAGAGGGAGAGATAGCTGGAGAGATAGCTAGGAGAAAGACAAGGCTTGACGAGATCTCGAAGGAGCTCGATAAGCTGTCGGAAGAGAGGATAAGGATAAACGAGGAGATCAGGAGGAAGAGGGAGGAGATGAGGGGCCTGAGGAACAAGCTAAGAGAGCTTAGAGGCATGGCTGAGAAGAAGTCGAGAATCGAGAGACTCGAGGAGCTCAAAAAGAGGGCTGAAGAGAAGCTGGCTATGGGCGAGAGACTCACATTCGAAGAGCTAAGAGCGCTCTATGGAATAGAATCTGAGGAGGGTAGTGAAGAGGGGCTTGGAAAAAACACCTGATAGGATCCTGGTTGTTGTGATAGACTATGACGACGATCTTGGTAGGGCTGGGCTAGAGACACCCATAGTTGGTGAGAAGAGGGTTCTAGAGGCCGCACTGAGATACGCTATGGAGAAGCCAGAGGATCCTGATGTGAACGCCCTGTTCGCTGGAATAAAGATCTATAGAGAGCTCTCTGAGGAGGGATATAGAGTTGAGATCGCAGCGCTATCGGGCGACCAGAGAGGTGGTTTAAGGGCTGTTGAGAGGATCAGGAGACAGCTAGCCACGATCGCTATGTCAACGGGTTCTAAATCAGTGGTTATAGTATCGGATGGCGGTGAGGATGAGAAGATCATACCAGTGATCGAGTCGATCCTTCCTATATATTATATAAAGACCGTGGTAATAGAGCAGTCAAGATCCGTTGAGCAGACATACATAATGCTCTGGAGATATGTTAAAAAAATCCTCGAAGAGCCCAGGCTATCTAGAGTCGCCATAGGATACCCGGGGTTTCTCCTAGTACTCATAGGGGTCATGGCGATCTTTAATCTCCTCCAGCAGGCTCTCCTAATAGCCCTAATCTTCCTGGGGATCATAATGATTATCAGGGGTTTTAACCTCGAGGATGTTTTTATAGATATGTGGAGAAGAAACCCGAGCGGAACCCTGCTAACGGCTATAGGGCTTGTGGTGTTCTCGATAGCTGCTATGTTCACATGGCTAACAATAACAGGCACCCAGACCCCCCAGAGGGAGTTCAAGATAGCTGGCAGCATTCTGGAGAACACATTATGGCTCTACGGGTTATCGATAAGCCTGCCAGTGCTGGGAGCCCTCATAAGGATGATACTGGTAAGATCTATAAGGGCCTGGAGATATGTTGTGATGCTGATAACTATAGCCATGTTCTCGGTGTTGTTGAGGGATATAGGGGCTGTGCTCCTCTCGCTACCTGATACTGCTACAACAAGGGAGATTATAGATATCATGTGGAGAAGCAATGCATTCCAGAGCCTCATGGTCATTGTGATCACGATAATAATAGTCTCAGCCCTCCTACAGTCGGTTGAGAAGATAGTGATCAGGAGTAGGGCTAGGAAGCAGGGATCTGGATCCCCATAGCACTATAGCATAGAGATTCATGACACATGTTCATCATTTATCCACCCACACGACATGATTCTATTTGGTGCCCCTAGTGAGTAGCTGTCCTGTAACAAGGGCCTGGAGGATTCTAGGAAAGCCCTGGAGGATCGTTATAGTTGATAGACTGCTCACAGGCCCCAAGACATTTAAGGAGCTTATGAACAGCATGCCTGGAATAAGTAGCAGAACCCTCTCCAAAGCCCTCAAGGAGCTGAGAAGAGCTGGGATTGTTGAGAGGGTATGCGATGGCAAGAGACACTACTATGCACTAACAGATGCTGGTAGGGATCTGAAGGCTGTGATAAAGGCTATAAGGGTGTGGAGCGAGAAGTGGATCCCTGATTCGGAGATCACAGGTTCCAGAGAATCGGGGGGTAGAAGAAGATCCAAGGCCGGAGGCGGGGAGAACTAGCTTTTGAGAGACCCAGTCTGGCTGAGAGGCTCTTCATAGCAAGCTTAGTTATTCTTAATATTCTCCATGGGATAACTATGATCGGAACTGTTTGGTGATGAGTGTAGCCCGCTATAACGACTGATGAGTGTACTTGATCCCACTGATCTTCCAGCTTATAAATCCAGGTGTTGATGAATATGATGAAGCACAGTGGTTAGAATGGCCCTTGGTTTTTGCCAGTGCTATGGTGATCTTCTATTCATCCTCCTGGGAGCTAGTGTCGGGGTTCTCTTTGCTGCACATGATGTTGCTATAAGGGGCTCTGGATCTTCTAGGGAGGATGTCCACATAGTGACATTCCAAACGCTGGTCTCTGGATACCCTATAGTGCTCCTCTTCTCCATAGTGCTCTGGGGTTTTAAACCCATATCTCCACAGTCTATTGTTTACTACATAGTATCTGGGGTGGCTAACTTCAGCCTCGGCAGATCTTCGCTCTATGTTGCCATAAGGAGCATAGGTGCTAGCGGTGCCAGCATCCTGCTGACCATGAGCATAGTTATAGGGATCCTCTTGGGAGCCTTGGTGGGTGAGGAGATAACTCCAAGCCAGCTGGCTGGCTCGGTCCTCATATTCATATCCTCAGTCATAGTTGCTTGGGGAGGGGGTTTTAGAAGGGATCCCAAGGGCGTTATATCGGGTCTGGTAGCCTCCTCGGGGCTTGCCCTTGCTATATTCTTCAGCAGGCTTGGGAACACAGCCGGTGGTGATCCATTTGCTGGAGTTCTCATAGCCTATAGTGTTGGCCTGGCTTCAGAGCTTCTCCTCTCAGGCGGCAGAATAGATCCCAGGGGGCTGGCATATAGAGGAGACCGGGCCGTAGCTGTGGCAGGGATCCTAGCATCCCTTGGCCAGACAGCTAGATATTATGCTCTAACCCATCTTGGTGCCAGCATTGTGACACCCCTTCAGAATATAAGGCCTGTTGTTGCAACAATACTCACAAGAGCCCTATCTAGGAGGACTATGGAGAAACCAGGCTCTAGGGGGTATATAGCTGCTGTGATAGCCTTCGCCGGTGTTATAATGCTATCCCTATAGAGGATCATAGCCTGCCAAGATCAAAAACCATCTATGGCAGAAGGCTGGATCTAGCCCAGCCACTTATCAAGCCCCCTAGACGATGATGTCCTCGATAGGGATCTTATGAGTCTCTCGAGGTTATTCTCAACCCTCTCTCTCGAGAACTCGTACTCCTCGACGAGCAGCTCTATCACCTTCTCCCGATCCGGGTGTCTCCACTCTATCTTCTGAACTTCCGACACTGGGGGGCTTATGAAGATGTTCTTTATCTCCCTAGGATCTACCGGGAACCTCGCACCTGGGAGCACCTTTAGGGCTTTCTCAAGCCCCCCATAGCTCTTGATAAGGCTATAGGCTTTTTTAGGCCCTATACCCTCAACACCGTCTGGATTATAGTCAGTGCCTATGAGTATCGCTATCTCTATTAGCTGCTCCCTCGATATCTCTAGGGTTTTTAGGAGGAGATCTAGGTCTATAACTTCGGGCCTTATCTCAACATAAACATCCCTCCCAGGCATCTTCCTCTTACCACTTATTGTTAGGTTCCTAACAAGCCTGGGGCTTCCGAATAACAGGGAGTCATAATCCTGGCTAGCCGTTGCCCACGCAATACCCTTCATAGCCAGATAGGCCGCCTGAGCCTCCCCCTCGGATAGGGCCTGAACCCATGGGATGCCCATATAGTCTAGAAGCTTTTTGGCAGCCTCAACCATATCGTTGGTAAGCCTCGAAGTAGCCTGGGCGTATTTCCTCATCTCCTCCTCATCACCCCTCTCCCTAGCAGCCCTCAGTCTCTCCACGGCCTTCTGCTTAGCAGTGCTTCTTCTAGCAATCTCGGCACTCTTGATCTCGGGGGGCTTGCCGTCGAATACATATATAGGCTTCACACCAGCCTCTACAAGATTTATAGTCCTATAGAAAAGCCCCGAAAGATGGCTAGTAACCCTCCCCCTGCTATCCATAAGGGGTGTTCCGTCCTGCTGCCTAATAGCTGAGAGGAACTGGTAGAGAGCATTATAGGCATCTATAGCTATAACCCTCCCTCCAAGCTCTCTAAGATCATTAACCTGCCTAACAGCCTTCTCAGGAATAAGATCCCTGAGATCTACACCCATACTCCACCAAATAAAAATACACAGAAGAAAATATAAGGCACTCACCCAAGAAAGAGCATCTATAAATGGAAACATAGCCCCACAGTGGTTGGGAGATCATCAGCGCAAAAATATCAACACCGCAAGATCCCGGCTGTCTTAGCAAGCCATACTTTCAACTGAGATATATAGTCTCATCCAAGGCTGGGACATTGCTAAATAGCCGATGCATTTTTAGCAAGGGCTCTAGAAGCTCTCCAGAAGCATAGCCCCCATATTCTTATACTAGTATATATTCTCAGCTATGCATCTCTGGCCTTTGCTTATCAGCTTGTGAGGCCATATTCTGCATCCTATTAGCTCTGTCTCGTCCTCTATGGCTGCGTCATCCCCTATATAGCTGTTCTCGATCCTTACTTTTCTGCCTATTCTCACATGCCTGCCGACTACGCTGTTTCTGATCTCGGAACCCTGGCCTATATAGCTTCTATCCATGATCACGCTGTGCTCTATGGTGGCTCCCCTGTCGATTATTGTGTAGTTGTCTATAACAGCATCAACTATTCTCACATCGTTCTCTATCCTTATATGCCTTCCCAGGAGCACGTCGCCCTCTATCGATATCCTCTTGGAGGCGATCCTCTCAACTATATCTATGTGGAGAAGCCTTGACCTAGGGCTCGATCCCTGCATCCTCACGCCCCTATATACTGTCAATACATCAAGCTCCCCGGCTCCTAGCTTCTTCACAAGGTATAGGGATGCCTCTAAATACCTCTCGGGAGTCCCTACATCGAACCAATAGCTATCCATAACATAGCCAGCAACCCTCCTGCCATCGCCAATAACCCTGGGTATCACGTGGGCCCCGAAGTCCGCCTTGCCCTCCTCAACCATTCTCCCAAACTCCTCCGAAACCAAGAACTCGACCATCTCCTGCGAGAGCACATATATCCCTGTGTTGACAAGCTTTGAGGGAGCATCCTCAGCCCTCTTTGGCTTCTCAATAAAGCCCCTTATATAGCCGCTCTCGTCCAAAACAGCGACTCCGAAGTGCTTGAGCTCCTCAGCACTCTCGACCTCCTTCAGGGCTATTGTCATATAGGCCCCAGATTCTCTATGCCTAGCATAGAGCTTCTCAATATTGATGTCAGCAACAGTATCGCCCTGGACAACGAGCACAGGCTCGTCTATGCCATAATATCTAAGAAGGATCCTAACGGAGTGAGCATTGCCAATACTGGCCTCGTTGGGCTGGTACCTGATCCTAACAAGCCTAGTCCCAATGCGGGGGAGCCTGATCCTCATCCCACCCCCCAGGTGATCGTGGAGGGCTCTGTAGTTATGGTAACCACTAACCCCGAGATAGAACTCCCTGATCCCTTGGGCAGCTAGGTGGCTTATTATAAAATCTATGAGGAAGCTGTTCAGAAACCTGATCATAGCCTTTGAAGTCTCCACAGTGAGGGGATAGAGCCTCGTCCCCAGACCTCCTATTGGTATCAGAGCCCTTGTAAGGGGAGGTGCTATTATTACACCCAATATTAGATTCGCATAAAATCTTAATATCTACATGTTTCCCCCACCATAGCAGGTCTTCTTAACATCCTCCAAGCCCCTCTCAGCAAGCAGAACCTCTCGGAGCCACCTATCTATATAGCCCTCAACAACATGGCGATCAACAACATCCCTCGGAGCCTTCTCCATAGCATCCAGGAGCTCTTCTAGAGAACATGCTCTCCAAACAGAATCCCTGGATCTCATGTAGTAGCACATCCTATCAGGAGCCCTGAACCTCTTGACAAAACCGCAGTAGTCTCTCCTAGCGAGCTCTGCTAGATGTTTTGAGAGCATGCTAAGGGCTATGTGGTAGATCAGCTGGGCCTTATAGGGGCTCCCATATGGGTTAAAATAGCTATGAACATCTCCAGCCGGGCCCTGCTTTGTTGCCTGGTAGTAGAAGTGATCGCTTGTTGAGAACAGCCTCCAAAGTCTCTTAGCCTCTCCTTCAATCGCTCTCGCATAGCTGTAGAGGATCCTGAGCCTCTCGAGAGCAGCCTTCTGGGCCTCGTTACCAAGCCAGGCTGAGAGATCCCTCTCATCAGCCCAGCTAATAGTAGCCCACGGAGGTATGTCGAGGCTCCCAACAGGCCTGTGGATCTGGGATGCCTCGGATACTGTGAGGAATCTGAGGTCTCTTTTCACAGCCTCTATGGGGAGCCTTCTGAGGAACTCATATATCCCAGTTTCTGGCCTGTGGTGCTCTCCGAATGTCTCGTAGTCCATAGCTATGAACACCAGATCCCCTGGCGATGCATCCAACCATGATGAGTACTTATCAGCCGTTAGGGGGTACTGATCCCAGCTTCTCATGCTGAACCTGAAGCCTATATCATCGCTGAGCCTATAGTTTCTCACAAGAACCCCTATGGGGCAGAGAGCCGAGGTGTATAGGTGGTTATAACCCCTAAACCCTGGTATCCACTCGACACCCTCTGTAACAACAACCTTGAAGCCTAGCCTGTGGAGTGTGCATGCTATGTCGTTGTTGAACATGAACTCTGTGTTCTCGGCAGCCGTTGGCCTGTACCCAAGGATCTCCTCGACAAGCCTTGAGTGCTCCATAACCTGCTCCTCAAACTCTCTGGGATCTATGAGCCATGCTAGGGAGTGATAGTACGTCTGGGCCATGAACTCCGCCTTCCCTGTCGAGGCTATATCTTGGATAACCCTTAGGGCCTTGGGGGCCCATGATCTCATGAGCTCCAGGGCTATTCCAGATATGCTGAACGTGATCTTGAAGCCCTCAACCCTTCTAAGAGATTCCAGGATGATCTTGGAGGCCTTTATATAGACATTCTCGGCAACCCTCTCGAAGACCTGCCTATTATAGCTCCACTCAAAAAGCTCCATGGGATCTCTGGGCTCCGAGCCTGGTGGAAGATCTATGAGGGGCTTTATCCTTAGGGGCTGGTGGATCTCGAGCATTATAACTATATCTCTAGCCATGGGATCACCCCTATGTGTTGCCCGAGGCCACAGCCCTGTAGTAGGCCATCTGTCTTGCCTTTTCATAGCATGCCTCGAGCTGGCTATATGCTGCGTCCTCCCTGAACCTCTGATCCACATGCTCTACACACCTAGCTCTCAGCCTATTTTCGAAGCCTTTCTCAGCATATCTCCTCAGCTCCCCTAGGGGTATCTGGGAGGGGTCTCCCCCGCCCATTAGGATCGCCATGGACTCCATCGCAAGCCCTAGATCCCATGGATCCTCGGGTCTCGCTAGAAGACCATTACCCCCAGCATCTCCCCTGAGATCCACAACTATCTCCCGAAGCCCTCCCACAGATGATGCTATAACCGGGGTTCCCAGGGCCATAGACTCCACAGCTACGAGACCAAATGGCTCCCATCTAGATGGAATAACCGTTGACTTTGCCATAGCAACTATGGCATTTCTAACATCTATAGGGACTCTATCTGGGATCACCATGGCCCTACCCCACCTCTCCTCGACAAGCCTTCTCAGACTGTCCTCGAAGCCCAGATCGCCAACCCCTATGCCAAGTATTAGGAGCCTAGCGTGGGGAGCCATATCGAGGGCCCTCACAGCTATGTCGAAGCCCTTCTGCCATGTAAGCCTTCCTAGGGCTACCATTAGGAATCCCCTGCCATCTAGATAGCCCCATCTTCTATAGCCCCCAAGGTGATCCTCTATTATCTTCCACTCAACACCAGCCTGGATGTCCCCGTATTTCTCAGAGATCCATCTGATCGCATCAACCCTCCTAAGCCACGTAGGGTTATAAACAACACATGACTTCTGGATAACCCAGCCTCCGTATTTCCTCGCAATCTCCTCCCAGAGGTATGAGTGACTCACCGTTGATACAGCGTCGGCCTCATAGACTCCGAAGGCCTCCACATCTCCTCCAACACTCTCCCAGACCCTGCTATAGTGATCAACCTCGTGCCTATAGACCCTCCAGACCAGGTGAGGGCCGTTGGATATTCCAGACCACTCGCTCGATGCATAATGCCATGGGAAGCTTCTGGATGTTGAGAGGTGTATGCTATATAGCAGGGGGAGTGCGAGCCCCCTCCTCTCAGCCTCCTGCCTAACAGAGATCCCTGCCATCACGCTGTGCCAATCATTAGCATCTACGATATCGGGGAGCTCACTAGACCTCTGGGCATAGGCTCTGAGGGCCCTTGCCAGCAAAGATGCCTTCTCCTCGGCATATGAGTATATATCCCAGCTATCCATAACAATTCTAGTAGCCCTGTCTAGCCCCTTGAAGAGAACAACACTCACCCCCGAGATCGTAGCCTCCTCAGCCCCTAGGCAGTAGTGGTAGTAGGCTCCATCAACCCCCCTTCTATAGCCGCACTCCGAGAAGCCCCTATCCCTCAGCCCCAGCCTGGCCCTTATAACGGGATCCATGTATCTTCCATGGGATGGCATGAATACTGTCACCTCCTTCCCCCTTCTAGCGAGCATCTCGGCCCTAGCCCTCACAGCCTCCCCAAGCCCTCCCAGGCTGGCTATGCCGGAGTACTCGAATGTAATTATCCACACATTATTTATCCTCGTTGGTGCGAAGAGCCCCAAGCTATAGCCTTACCCTTAATATCTTGGCTAGGGAAGTAAATAGCCTCACCCACTCCCACGCCTTCTTATCGCCCCTCCCGGCTTCTTCTCTGAACCTGCTGTAGTGCTTCTTCCTGATAGAGGCAACCATGGATCTTATTGCCTCGTCGGAGTCAAGGGGGTATCCTAGATCTGATAGGATTTTAATAATATCCATGGCTAGAGCCAGAGCCTCTGGTTCTCCTGGCTTCTCTATAGCTCTATCCAGCATTCTGAGAGCCCCGGATCTCAGGATCCCCTTAAGTCTCTCAACATCATGTAGATCCAGGCTTCTGGCAGAGGCTATCATGAGCTCTATCCTCTTCAGATCTGGCTTCTCAGATGATAGCTCGTCCTCTATTGATAGTAGATAGTATGCTGAGAGGATCTCTAGGAAATAGGCTGGAACCTCAAGCCCGTGTTCTCTGTAGAATGATGCTATCGATGCTCCGAGACTTGAGAGCTGTTGTAGGGATTCCCTCAGGGATCTCCTTATTGCTCTCAGCATGTGGGATGCTATATCTATCTGGTCATCTATTGGAAGATCTGGGAGTGTGTAGACACCACCCCCGAATCTCTCGTTGATAGCATCCACCACCGCCAGCACCGAGCCTGGTGAGAGCCTGGATCTCAAGAGATCCAGGAGATCCACGTAGTCCTCAGGCCTCTCCAGAGGCGCTACCCCTGCGTAGAACTCCCAGCCGTCTAGGGTTATTATTGCATAGTATAGAGTCTCCCCCTCCAGGGTTAGCCTGGACTCAACATTTATTATCCCAGCCTCTAGAAGGCCTCTGGGTATTTCTAGCCTCTCCCTCCTTGATCTAGTGATCCTGTATGAGTATACCTCTGCATCGTCTCCCAGGCCTGTCATTGCTGATCTAGCTATATATATTGCACCTGCACTCCGGAGATCTATTCTGTGCCTCTTAACACTATCATATATCATGTCACCCCTAGCCCCTGTGTTTCCAAAGGCCCTCGTCAGGATCTCTCTAAACCTCTCCTCAAGGCCTTTGGCCCCTAGATCCTCCAGGATCTCTATAGCCCTTGCCGAGTGCCTCAGGATCTGGGTTGGCTCTGGCCTGGCTAGATCCTCGAAGAACCACGCATCACTCGACTGGGCTAGCAGCGTGTTTCTCAGAGCCTCTAGGAGTTTGAAAGCCCTCACATGGTCTCCTGGTTCTTTGGAGATGTGCTTCTCTATATAGTCTGCAACTGCTTGGGGGGATCTATCTATTACTATATTTATGTAATCCATAGCAGCATCCCAGTATCTGGGCATTATCTCTCTGCCTAGCTCATCGTAGATCTTTAGTGTTTCGCTTGATAGCATGTCTATAGCCCTTCTCAGCGGTTCTCTCCAATCCTGTCTCCACCCTGGCCTTATCTCTGCGGCGCATCCGCAGGCTCTTCTCCACCTCTCTATCCCATGGGGGCAGCTCCATGATGTGTTCTCAGCTATTCTTGCCCTCAATGCTGGCGGGTTTCTCGCTATGTGTGAGGCTAGGTTTGTTATCTCTACCTCGCCCTCAGCCTCTAGAACCTTGAGGGTCTTTGCAAGCTCTCTAACCCCCTCTCTCCTGTGGTGTCCGAATGTCTCTCCATCCACTGCTATGCTCACTAGCTGTGGGTTCTGGGATAGTGTGTTGAACTCCTCCCTAATCGCTCTGGCCAGCCTCTCCCCATCTGTTATTAGATCTCCGAATGCTACTCCTCTTGATAGCTCTTCGTGGTATACCACAGCGTCTATAGATCTTCCTGATGGGAGTATAACCCTGTATATATATCTAGGGTCTGCTCTATCAACACTAACCCAGCTGTCGCCAACCCTTATTGCCCTGATCTGGTGGGGGGCTAGTATTATGAATCTAATACCATGATCAACCAGGATCTCGAGGGTCTCGTAATCAACAGCAGCCTCTGGAAGCCAGAAGCCCTCGGGGGTTCTGCCAAAGGTCTTCTCAAAGAACCTCACACCCCAGCCTATAGAGAGCTCCCTATACCTCCTAATAGCTGGGGGCATGATTATGTGAGCATATGGCTGTGCTATAGCACTCCCACGTCCAAACCTAGAGATCGACTCGGCATCAGCCTCCAATATAGCACTATAAACACGGGGAAACCTCTCCCTAAGCCACCCAAGCAGGATAGGGCCGAAGCTGAATGATATAAGGCTATAGATGTTAACAACATCAGAAACCCAGCCCTCAGAATCATATAGGGGAGCCTCAGGAAGCCTCGAATAACACTCAAGAGCAACCCTCTCATTCCAATCATGATAAGGCTTAGCAGTAAAATCAAGATCAACATACCCAGACCACGGATTAAACCTAGGAGGCTGGTAGAAATGACCAAAAACAGAGAAGAACCAAGCACACAACACAATCACCCACAAAACCCAGAAGAACCCCAAGCATAGATAAGCAAGAACAGGGGAGAAGAACCCACACATAACACACTACCTAGAAACCCCACAAAACAGAAGAGCACCCCCATATAGAGATATATCACTACCTCCAGTATTAACATTTACCCCAACCACAGATCGAGGACAAGAGCCACAAAAAAAACAACCCAGAAAAGACCGCAAATGCCATATAACAAGGTAGATCCAACCAGAAACCAGGCCCAGAATAAACAACACACCCTCAAGATGAATAGCATAAAACCCACAATAAGGGCTATGATGACAAAGATAACAGACCCAGCATTTTAGAATGGAGAGAGATCATAAGTACAGCCAAACGCTCTCCACAATATGGACTGCACTAAAGCTAGCTACTTGTGGGTTTAGAGTACCATTGATAAAGGATGGAATCTAGATTCTTACTAGTGTTGATAGCTGCTCGCTTATCTTTTTAAGCTCTTCGTAGATCTTATCTACTCTTGCGGCTAGATCTCTGAGTCTTGGGGGGGTGCTATTCCTATGAATAGCTCGTTCAGAGATCTATATATCTCTTGGTATATCTCCTGTGCATTATCCCTCTCAGCCCTGGCATCTAGCCTTATCACGAAGAACCCATCTGCCATAGCGGCCTCCAAAGCTGGTGCTGTTATATCCTTAGTCACTATCATCTTTAAATGTGGGAGCTTCTTTAGATTTTCAACCCTGCCTAGCATGAGCTGTTTTGGGTTTCATATTGGTTTATAAGGGTGGATGTTAAGTATCTTGGATGGAGCTATTGAGCCTTGTCCTGTATGTCTAGAGGCTCGCTGAAGACCTTTGAGCTTGTGTGGGCATATTCTGTCTCTATCAGGGATGATAGGGTTAGGGGCTGATAACATGGTATGTTAAGGCTCTGCAGAGGGCTATAGATCTGATCTGGAGTAATATTGAGTGGAAATATCGCTTCCCAGAGATCGTTGGAAAGGGTGGGAGGCTTGCTGTGAAGATGGGCTTGAAGATCCGTGTTCCAGAGATACCAAAGAATAACGGGTTTAGGAAGATGCTTAGAGACACGCTTATGATGGATAATCCATATGCTAATCATTGGGTAGACGCTGTTATCAGAACAGCTTATTCGATTATGGAATCCTGGAGGAAGAGGTATCTAAAAGGGAAAGCCAGGAAGGTTAAACCAAAAATAAAGAGGAGATTCGCTAGATGCAAGATCACACTCATGAGGGTAGATTATGAGGGTAAGACCATAAGGATAACACTGAGACCGGGGGAATATTTAACTGTATCGTGGAGATCGACGTGGTTCGAGCACAGGGTCAGAGGCTGGGCTGTTGGCGAGGCTATAATCAAGGATGATAGGATTATTATACCCTTCAAGAGTTCTAAGGAGATCTATGTTAATAAAGTCATTGGCTGGGATAGCAACGAGCTATCATTAGATGGCTATGAACCTAGCATAGGGTTTATCCACGTTGATCTAAGGCCTCTCCAGAGCATGAAGATCGTGTATGAGAGGAAGAAGGCCATCGCACAGAGCAAGGGTAGGAGGGAGCTTTATGAGAAGTATATTGCTAGGGAGAGGAACAGGGAGAGGGATTTTAAGAACAAGCTAGCAGCAGGCCTGGGAAGAATATTCCCAAACACTATCCATGTCTTCGAGGATCTAGATAAGGATGATCTTGTTAGCAGGAAGAGGGTTAAGAAGGCTAGGAGGAAGAGGAATTCTAGAACACCTTGAAGGAGCATACATAGGAGAATGTCGGAGATAGCATTAACAGCTTTCGTACCCCCTGAGAACACGTCTAGAGAATGCCCCAGATGCGGGTTCCTGGTAGAGACCCAAGAGGGGCTCACACAAATATCTAGATCCCAGGATGCGGGGTTTCCCCACAGCAATGAACCAGAAACCCCAATGAGGGTGGAGCTGTATGTTGGGGTAACCCAAAACGGGTGGAGCCCAGTGATATGGATCCCGATGAAGAGGGATCCTGAGGGCGGTGAGACCAAGGGAAGAGGGCTTGGTAAACATCAAGCCAATGAAACCCGAACCCCGGAAAAGAGATCAAAATAGAATAACATATCCTTTAACCTCGTGATTGCCCAAGTCCTTCAGCTAGGTTATTTTGGTTGCTCTGGTTGCTTTTGGTATTAAGAGCACAGACAACCGCTTAAAAGCCTAATTCTTAACCCGCCCTTTAGGATCGAGTTTTTGGCTGTAAATATTAGTTTCTCTGGGATATTCTGTTTGGTGATCTGTTGGGCGCTGTTGCCGAAACTGTGCTCTCTAGGGTTCTTGAGGAGGCTGTGAATAGGATTGCTAGGAAGGTTGCTGAGGGTAAG
>Ga0101942_100180_pt1 | contig 37956 bp, 42 predicted proteins | sample DewCreD2012metaG_4_FD_75243 | JGI IMG/M metagenome (GOLD analysis project Ga0101942, IMG submission 75243) | Hot spring sediment bacterial and archeal communities from British Columbia, Canada, to study Microbial Dark Matter (Phase II) - Dewar... ...
AAGTAAACATATTCCTCCCCTGGCTGGAATGATTTAAGCCTCAAGCCCTTCGACACACTAATTAAACTCACATACAAAGTATATAAACTTCACTGTTTATCGGAAACTGTTGCCAACGGCTCTTATCCGTCCTCCTCACATAACCTAACATAACCCCATTTATCCTGAGATTCTCGATAGCCATATCGCCAAAGCTGTCTATTCCTACAAGACCAACTATATATATCTTCGAACCCAGTCTCGCAAGACCAACAGATTGATTAGCACCCTTCCTGCCGAAGTGGATTTCAAAAACACCATCACTCACAGTCTCATCAGGGCTTGGAAATCTATCCAAATAGATTATGGAATCCACATTTATAATTCCAATAGCAATAACTATAACCATAGCATACTCCAGCCAATATACTTCCCCTTAAATCCCTCATATATTCAGAGCTATAGAGGTCATTTAAATATCTAAGCATCACTAGAGGTGGAAGGCAAAATAGCCCTGCAGATCGTGCTGCCAAGCATTACTGATATCCCCCTTATCTTTATGCATCTGATCTCCACATATATCCTTGCATCAACCAGCTATAGGTTACTCCATGCCGCGAGATCCACCGCTGATGAGGCACTCACAATGCTTTCTCTAGGTTTCTTACTCCTGCTGGGGTCGATAGTTCTATCTCTTGCATCATTCTTCATAGGCGATCTATTCGTGTTTTCATCCCTAATTCTGTTTTCAACCTATGCCTCCATCTCGGGTTATATTCTAATCATGGCATGTAGGTTCTCAAAGATCTATGCAGAGGCTCTTATACTACCCCTAGCGTATTACTATATCTATGGCGAGTTACTAGGATTTGTGTTGTCCACCATCATAGCTTTTAGATCTAGATCAGCGCCTGTCATAGCTGGATTCCTTCTACTATCATCCTCACACATACTCAGATTCCTGGTATCGATCGCGCCTGCGCCTTATGGATTTATAGTGATCTCTATTGCAGAGATCCTCAGAACTGGGGGGTTTCTATCTATATCCCTAGGCATAGGTGTGCATAGATGAGGAAAAGATCTAGAGCTAGGATTGTATATGACATATTATACTATCTCGCATATAGAGGCTCAACAACCATAACAGGCCTTACATATATTGCTAGAATGCCCTACGACAGGCTGGAGAACCTGCTTAGGGAGCTTGAGAAGAAAGAACTTGTATCAATAGCCTATGAGGGATCATCTAAGAAGGTGTCAATAACGGAGAAGGGATTGAAGAGCCTAGAGGATCTTGAAAAGGCGATCAAGATCCTTGAAAAGCTAGGCCTTGAAAGCTAGGATGAGTATAGAAATTAAGGGGATCGGTACAGATCGTTAGTACAGATCGTGAGCAGCTTTTTTAAATACCCTAGTAGCTTTGATCTTGGTGAAGTATATGAAGGCGGGTATTGTGGCTATAGCTTTAGCATCTGCAGTATTACTGATCCCGGTCATAGCTATAGCCCAGGCTATATCATATGGCTGGGGCGGCATGTTTAACATGGCCTATATGGGTGTGCAGAGCGCCATGGGATCATATGGTATGCCTGGCGCCATGCAGGGCATAGGCGGCATGATGGGGTGGGGCAGCAGCTATATGGGTCGTATGTCCTCAATGACTAGTATGATTTCTATGAACTATAGCCAGGCTAGGCTAAGCGGTGTTTTCCTAGTAACAAGTGATATCGAGGATATGGAGCACATGGCAATCATAGTTAGTGATAGGGGTGAGCGCTACGCCTTAGTGCTTCCAGCTGAGGAGTGGGTGGTTATATCGCCTAATGGCACGAGAGCCATTCTTGATCTAGAGGATCTGAGGGAGATGCTGAATAACACAAGAGTCTCCGTAGAGGGGATCTATATAGGTAGTATGGCGGACATGTGCAACATGATGGGATGCGGCATGATGGGAGGGATGATGCATGGAACACCTATGTGCCACAACCTCCAAGGATATCCAGCACAATGGGGAAGCATGGGAGGGATGATGCATGGCATGAGCCACATGATGGGCCACCATATGGGTATGGGTGGTATGGCCACAGGAAGCGATTCCCACACCGATGAGGAAGAGCACCACAAATCATGTGAATTTCTCATGAACCTACCCCACATAATAGTCAACAAGATCAGCTACAACGGCTACAAAGTAATCCCTAATAGATAAAGCGGACTAAAACGAACAAAACTGGGTTGAGGAAAATGCCAGATAAATCAAAGAAAAAGAAGATGGCTACAAACCCCTTTTCACGGAAATTTCTTTTTCTAATCCTAGCCATAGCGATTTCGATATCCATTGCGGTGATAGCCTTCATAGCTATCAGTAGGTCTGGGGAGGGAGTCCTCAGTGGGTTGAGCGTGGCAATATATAAGCCGCCTCAGTGCCCATGCTGCTCCGAATATGCTAGGTACCTCTCCAGCCTGGGAGCTAGGGTCGAGGTCGCTGCTATAGACGATACAGATGGCCTCATGGACAGGCTCGGAGTTCCTCAGGATCTAAGGTCTTGCCACGTATCAATTGTAGAGGGCTATATAGTGGTTGGGCATGTGCCGGCTGATGCTATTAAGAAGCTCCTCAGCGAGAGACCAAATATCAAGGGGATATCGCTCCCAGGAATGCCCCCAGGCTCCCCAGGGATGCCGGGTGCTAAGGAGAAGCCCTTTGCAATATACAGCTTCAACAGTTCAATCAACCTGTTCATACTGACCTCCTCCCCGCCTTGAAAGGGCTGGAGCACAGCCCTCTTACCGGCGGATCATCGATTTCCCCCATCTATTCGGGTTTACATCTGTCATTTGGGGGCAGTGAGGGGGGCCAGAACTCCCCCAGGAGCCCATCATCCCGGGCTCCAAAAAGATTAAAACCTAGAAGGCTTATAAGCCATAGCCATCCCCACCCTAAAGGACGAGGCTTTCAGTTGTAATTAGTAGGTTTGTAGCATATGTTAGAGATCAAGATAGAAGATCCTAGCATGGTTTATCTAATTAAAGATCATAGGGCCTTACTCTATTCTATGACAACTATTGCAGGTTATGCTATAGATTCACTAAAGCTATATGAAGACTCAGCAGGGTAGGATAGATGCTGATAGAACGTACTCTAAGCAGGCTATGCGTCTTGGATCACTAATAGATCCTAAGATCTATTATTCCGTGCCTTTAGTTCGCGAGCCCAGAAAAGATATAATATAAGGAGATATTAATAGACCTTATGAAAGGGGAGAACATTGATTTCAGAGATCCGACACAACAAGATGCTCAGAGATGCTGCCCTGCACCGGCTTAAAGGGCTTTATATAGAACAATAACAATTACTAATAAAATCACAGAGGATCAGGATCATATAGTCAACTCGCAGCCTTAGAGAAGGATAAAATAGAAATCTGATCTAAGAATCGATAATCTAGAGGAGCCGCGTTAAAGCTGAGCAACTTAATATTGTGGAAAGGCCTTAGCCTATCGATATAGATATATCCAGCCTAGAAACGCTTTCAACCCCTGTGTAATTTATGAAGATCCAGGAGATCGCTTTGTAGCCAGGCTCCAGATACACGGATGAGCGGCTATTCTCTCCAGGGAAAGGGTTTCCTGTACCTCTTAGATTATCTGTCATAGCACATATGTCAACAGACCCCCATATAGGAGTATTGCCAGGAGATCTATATGGACCATATAGAAAGACACGCGATGTGAAATTTATAGGGATAGCTATAGAAGGTCTTGAAACATCTTTAGGGAAGCTGCCATCATTAGAAATCACAAGCCCTATCCAGCCATACCATCCTAAGGTTATATTTGTGAAGACAGTAATAGCCTTTTTCCCATCCATACTAAGTGTTACATGGCCCTCAATCGCTAAGCACCTTCCATTTCTATTTTCTCCAAAACCCATCGCCTTATAACTAGTTATATGTATATTAGATTGAGCTGTCTTGATCTTGGCAGATATTTCAAGCCTATCGCTCCACATGCTAGCAGCAGGAATCATAGAAGCCAATATAATTAACGCTGCAATCCTATATAGTGAAGAGCTCCTCAACCTAGAATTCCATAGAGATGAGGCTAGCATAAAATATAAAGTCTCATAGGCAGATGCTCCAAAAACTTATAAGCAGCCTATAAAATAGTGATATGATCTCATCCTCGCCTTAAAGGGTAATGTTTACTGGACTTTTATCAATGATAGATCTATCTCGGATAGATGCTGGCGCAATAGGCAGGAGAGCTGCTATATTAATAGCAGCTAGCCTTGAGGCATATCTAAGTTATGTTGAGTGCTATAAGTTGAAATAAAATGTGATTATATTAAAGCCTTCTTCCAGGAAATGGTGTTTTAGTATTTAGTTTTGATGCTCTATCCCTGGATCTTCCTTATATGTCTACTAACGGAGACCTCGGAGGCTTCCGCAGATGATGCTATTATAACCAGAGCCTCATGTAGCACAGCAGATAGCTCATCAAAGCAAGCGTTCTTCTTAGCTATATCGAATACGAGATCCATGTACCTCTGTCTTTCATTAAGCATCTCAAGAGATTCTCTATAGTTATTTAGTATCAAGGCGTTGAAGGATTTTGAGAAGTAGGATGATGTTATCCTTACTATCTCCTTAAATGTCTCTCTACATCTATCAGAGAGTCTTGATCTTAGTAGATAGTTTGAAGCCCTATCAAGAGCATCTCCTATATGTTCCAGGGATTTTATTGCTATCGAAAGATCTATTGATTCCTCTGGCATCTTGGCGGAGATCCTCTTAACACTCCTCAAGCCAATAAAATGGAGGGAATCTAGCTCATCATCCATTATAAGTATCTCTTTCAGATTCTCACTATCCCCGCTTTCTAGATATCTGGTCATTAGATCCAGCATAGTTTCTGCCGTGCTCTTCATGGTCTTGATGATCTCTAATATATTTATAGTCCTCTCATCAGCTGTGATCCTTATCTCGGGCGCCTCCCCCTTCTCAACAAAGATCATCCCAGGAAGCTTGCCCTTAACACCGTTGAAAGCCCTCCTAATAGAGTTCTTATCCCCCTTCAGTATAATGAGATCCTTGCCCTCTATATATGACGCTATAATCAACTTGGAGAGCATATTCTCATCACTCTCCTCGAGCGATATCGATCTCCCCAAGGCTGCTGATGTGATCGGCCTTATTGTTATATGATCTCCTACTATTGTTGTCTCTACAGATGATCCAACCTTGACTCCGAGCTTGTCTAGCCACTCCTTAGGTAGTGTTAACCCATAGCTCTTCTCCCCTATCTTTATTATCTTCCTAATAGCCATCTCCACCCGATAATACCCTATATAAATATAATAGGAGGGGTAATAAGTAATAAATGGGTCTAATCAGAGTGCACAGAATATTGCCCCGTGGTGCCAGGTTTAAATAACCAGTCTTATATAGAGCTATCTTATGCTCCTTAGATACCTTCTAAGGATGGATATATTATGCAGAATATCTGCTGGTAATATGGAGTCTACATGCTTAATAGCTATTCTAAGACATGCTGTCTCGGGAGCGAATCCCTTCTTACCTGCATATGGTGATAGCCATAGTATCCTCCTAACAGATCCCCTCAAAGCTGAGAGGCTCCTATCTAGAAGATCTAGATCCCCTAGATCCCACCCATCACTCACAATAATAACAACGCTAGTCCTTCCAATGAACTTCCTATACTCCTTGATAAGCCTATCAAGAGCCTCTCCTATCCTAGTCCCGCTCCCCCACACACCGCTCTCGGCTAGAATTCTCTTTATAGCAACCTCTCCTTCTACTATGTTCTCAGTAGCCCTTATAATCCCAGTGCTGAAGAGGAAGACCTCATAGCTTCCAATGGGGAAGCCCCTTATTGATTTTAAGAGCCTAGCTATTGATTCCCATGAGTCCTCCATAGATCCGCTAACGTCTATTAGGAATACAAAGTGAGATCTAGAGATCTTTCTCCTAGATCTTCTCAGCCTGATAACCTCTCCAAACGTTGAGAGAGCCTCTCTATAGCTCAGAGGGAAGTCAAGCCTCCCCCTAGAAGAGATCCTCATCCTAACCCCTGGCTCTGTAGAGAGCCTCCTTCTAAGCATCCTGATAGCCCTTCTAATAGTATGTCTAGCCCTACCATCGATACTTATCTCCCTAGGTGTTCGTCCCCTAACCTCTAGAGGGCTATAGATCGATAGAAACCTGCTAACAGGATCCAGAGATCCCTCCTCTCTTATGATCCTTACCTCAACTCTTCTCTCAGCACGCTCTTCTAGAGGATCTCCATAGAGCCAGAATCTATCGAAGAGCTTGTCAAATACCTCATACTGATCCGGGTTTTTAACCAGGATTATTCTTAAAACCTCTCTGAGATCGTTTATCGCTTTGATAGAACTAGAAAATCTATAGATCCCAATGATAGCCCTACCAACGTCTATATCCTCAGACAAGCCTACTCTGAATCCACTATATCTCAGAAGCCTTATGAAATCAACAATGTTCTCTAGATTTATCTCCCTCAAGAATAGCTACCTCTTTATCTTCGAAAGGATCTCCTGGGGATCTATCTTCTCCATATCCTCCGGGAGCTTGAGTATAACAGAGAGAGTAAGCCTTATAGCCTCTGAGCTCAGCTCTCTATATCCAAGCTCTTTCAAAGCCCTAGCCCACTCTATGGTTTCAGAGATCCCCGGCTTCTTTGCTATACCATCAATAGATCTCATGATCCTAACTGCATCAACAACCTCCTGAGCAAGCCTATCAGGAATATCTGGGATCTTTCTCCTAACTATCTCAAGCTCTCTATCCCTATCTGGGTATGATATATAGAGATAGAGACATCTCCTCCTAAGACCATCCCCCACCTCTCTAGTCCTATTAGATGTGAGGATCACTATAGGCTTTCTAGAAGCCCTCATGGTCCCGAGCTCCGGTATCGTTATCTGGAACTCCGAGAGAAACTCTAGGAGCAGCGCCTCGAACTCCTCATCAGCCCTATCTATCTCATCTATTAAGAGCACGGGCGGCAGAGGGCCTTTGCTAAGGGCAGCCCTTAGAAGGGGTCTCTTGAGGAGGTATTTCTCACTATAGATCTCTCTCTCAATATCCTCGGGTTTTGAAGAACCCTCGAGAAGCCTTATAGCAATTAGCTGCCTTGGATAGTCCCACTCATAGAGGGCTTTTGAGGCATCGAGACCTTCATAACATTGGAGCCTTATAAGCTCTGTCCCCAAAGCCTTGGCAAGAGCCTTGGCAAGCTCTGTCTTTCCACAGCCTGGCTCGCCCTCTACTAGAAGGGGTTTTTCCAGTCTTATAGCTAGATATACTGCTATAGCGATCCTCCTATCAGCTATATAGCCCACGCTTGAGAGGATCTTCAAAATATCGTCAACGGATAGACTTCCTAAATCTATCTCCACCATCCCAGCCTCAATTAAAAACAAACTCGATACTAATAAGAATTTAGATTATAAAGCCATGCCTGCAAAGGGAGAAGAGGATCCATAGGGTGCCCTAAACTAACGGGATCAAGCCTTCATCCTCCGCTGAGCCCTCTCCAAAGCCTTAAGAAGAGCCCTTTTAGTCATCACAGAAGCCATAGCTTTTCTATACTCAGATGAGGCCCTTATATCGCTTGGAGGATTGAGGTTCTCCGAAGCCCTTGCAGAAGCCTTTGCTATAAGCTCCTTGTTAGCCTGCCTCCCTATAAGCTCTTCCTCAACACCCCTAGCCCTGATAGGGGTTCCCCCAACTCCTGTCAAAGCAACACTAGCTCTGGTTATTGTGCCTCCCTTGTCTAATTCCACTAGTGATGCTACACCAACTATTGCGAAATCTGTTGCTCTGAACACGAGCTTCTCATAGGCTGTTCCAAAGAATCCCTGGAGAACCGGGATCCTGATCTCAAACAACATCTCATCGCTCCTCAGCGCTGTTGTGAATGGTCCCTTGAAGAACTCACCAGCTCTTATAATCCTCTCGCCCTTCTTACTTCTAGCTATGATCTCTGCATCTAGGGCCAGTATAGATGCTGGGTAATCCGCAGCGGGGTCTGCGTGTGATAGGCTACCACCTATTGTCCCCATATTCCTAACCTGTAGATCCCCTATCTTCGATGCAGTCTCCGAAAGCAGTGGGTTCTTGATGGTTAAGAGTTCTGAGGATTCTATAGCTGCATGAGTGGTCATACAGCCTATATGTATCTTACCGGCCTCCTCCTTTATATATGACAACCCAGGGATCTTTCCTATATATATTAGATACCTGGGTGATGAGAGCCTTAGTTTCATTATAGGTATAAGGCTATGACCCCCGGCAAGGATCTTGGCATCCTCTCCATACCTGCTCAGAGCATCCAGAGCCTCATCGATGGTCGAGGGAACTATAACCGAGAATCTGGTGGGATACATGCCTATCCCACCATCCTTTCCCTCAACACCTTATATATCTTGCTTGGAGTGAGGGGCATATCTATATGCCTCACACCAAGGTGTGATAGGGCATCTATAATGGCATTAACAACAGCAGGTGTGGAGGCTATTGTCCCAGTTTCTCCAATACCCTTCACACCAAGCGGGTTATGTGGAGATGGTGTTTCATAGAAGAACGATTCAATCTTCGGGGCCTCCCTAGCTGTTGGTATCATGTAATCATTAAATCCAGCTGTCAAGAGATTCCCAGTGCTATCATATATAGCCTCCTCATAGAGGGCCTGGGCAACCCCCTGTAGAATGCCTCCAACAACCTGCCCCTCCGCTAAAAGAGGATTCACTATAATGCCTGCATCATCTAGTGCAACATATCTCAGTATCTTAGCTTCACCGCTCCCCTTATCGATCTCAACAACGCATACATGGGTTCCATATGGGAATGTGAAGTTCTCTGGATCATAGAAGGCAGTCGCCTCGAGCCCCGGCTCCACACCAGGGGGGAGACTCTCAGCTGTATATGATGCTAGTGCCACCTGCTGTAGGGTTACAAACTTATCCGGAGCACCCTTAACATAGAATCTCCCTCCCTCAAACATTAGATCCTCCTCTCTAGCCTCCAGCAGGTGGGCTGCTATCCTTCTAGCCTTCTCCTTAACCTTTCTACATGCTAGTGCAATAGCCCCTCCACCTACTGGCGTTGTTCTACTACCATATGTCCCCATACCAAACTGGATCTGCTTAGTATCCCCGTGGATGATCTCCACATCATCCACAGAAACTCCTAGCTCCTCTGAAGCTATCTGTGCAAAAGCTGTATCCTCGCCCTGCCCGTGAGGGCTTGAGCCTGTGTATATTGTAACCTTACCACTCGGGTGGATCCTAACTATGGCACTCTCCCACAGACCTAGACCAAATCCAGTGGCCCTCGCTATTCTAGATGGTGCAAGCCCACACATCTCTATATAACACGAGATCCCTATCCCGATAAGCCTTCCCTCTCTCCTAGCCTCATCCTGTCTTCTCCTCCACCCCTCATAGTCTGCAAGCTTTAGAGCTCTCTCAAATACCTCTCTATAGTTACCACTATCATATGTTAAGCCAGTAACAGCTGTATAGGGGGCTTTCTCAACTAGGTTTCTCCTTCTAACTTCTGCAGGATCTATCCCAAGCTCCCTAGAAGTTAGATCCATAATCCTCTCGAGGATATATGTTGCCTCAGGCCTTCCAGCACCCCTATAGGCATCAACTGGTGTGGTGTTCGTGAAAACTCCTGTCACCTCAACATCCACAGACCCGATCCTATAGGGCCCCGAAAGCATTGTTCCAAATAGTATTGTTGGCACACCAGGTGCTGCGGTGCTCACATAGGCTCCCATGTTAGCTAGTGTTCTAACCCTTATCCCAAGAACAGTGCCGTCTTTTTTAACCGCGGCCTCAGCTTCCTCAATATGGTCTCTACCATGTATGGTTCCAACAAAATTCTCTCTCCTTGTCTCTACATACTTAACAGGTCTCCCAAGATCCATCGCAAGCCTAGCAACTATAGCTTCAAGCGGATACACAGGGATCTTGCTCCCAAAGCCTCCCCCAACATCTGGAGCAACAACCCTGAGCCTGTGCTCGGGCACGCCAAGGATGCCTGATAGTAGTAGCCTATGCACATGTGGATTCTGGGAAGTGACCCAGAGGGTGAGCTCATCAGTGTATCTATTATACTCGGCAACAGCTCCCCTGGGCTCCATTGCTGATGGTATAAGTCTCTGATTGATCATCCTCTGCCTTATAATCCTATCAGCCTTTCTACTAACATCCTCAAAATCATCTCCACCCTTAAATCTCCACCTAAAAGCCACATTATTGGGAACACCCTCATGCAGCTGGGGAGCCCCCGGCTTTATAGCATCCTCAGCCTTAACAACCGCTGGGAGAACCTCGTAGTCCACCTCTATGGCGTCTATAGCATCCCTAGCAACATATGGATCCTGTGCTACTGCAACAGCTACAATCTCGCCAACAAACCTAACCTTATCATATGCAACGGCAGGCCACTCTGGAACCTTGAGATCTGCTCCAGAGAGCATCCAGCCAGTTGGTATGGGACCTATCTTTCCCCTAAAATCGCCCCCAGTATAGACGCCAATAACACCCGGGATTCTGAGAGCCTTAGACACATCAATATTCTTTATCTTGGCATGGGCGTATGGGGATCTTAGAAAGGCAGCATATACCATCCCAGGAAGCCTTATATCATCAACATAGAGACCCCTTCCAGTTATGAGTCTATAGTCCTCCTTCCTTCTAATAGGCTTTCCTATATACTGTGCCTGCCTAGCTCTGTGAACAAAACTCATTCCTCACCACCAGATCCTGTTCTCATCCTCTCAGCAGCCCATAGTGCTGCCTTCACTATATTCTGATACCCAGTGCACCTGCATAGATTACCCTCAATAGCCCTTCTAACCTCTTCCTCAGTAGGCCTTGGATTCCTTCTTAGGAAGTCATAGAGAGTCATGATCATGCCCGGAGTGCAGAAACCACACTGGAGAGCATGGTTTTCCCAGAAAGCCTCCTGTATTGGATGAAGCTTCCCATCCTTCTCAAGTCCCTCGATGGTTATGATCTCACCACCATCTGCCATAAATGCATAGAGAGTGCATGACTTCACAGCCTTCCCATTAAGTATTACCGTACATGCACCGCAGTTAGATGTGTCACAACCAACATGAGTTCCTGTGAGGCCCAGGTAGTCCCTTATATAGTGAACCAGAAGGAGTCTCGGCTCAACCTCGTGTGTATATATTTTCCCATTTACTTTGACTGTGATCCTTATCTTCTCAAGAACCTCTATGGAGTATCACCTTTTATTATTACTACCAGGGGTATTTAAGCATAATATTATATACAACATAATTTAAGAGTATATATTTCATATTAATTCATATTATATATGTTGTCATTAGATCCTCAGCGATCCTCGTGTTCCTAAAGACAGTCCTAGCTTCTCTGATAAGAACAGCTGGATCCCTGTTTCTAGAGCTTATATGGGTTAGATAGAGATACCTAGCCCTAACCTCACTGGCTATCCTGGCAGCCTCTAGGGCTGTTGAATGCATAGACTCCCTGGCCTCGCCCACATTCTCCTGGGAGAAGGTTGCATCATGGATCAGGATCTGAGACTCCTTACAGGATCTTATAACATCCTCACACGGTGAGGTGTCTCCTGTATAGCATATTGTGAAGCTTCTCTTTTTCACATAGATCCTATAGCCCCAGCTCTCACTAGAATGACAAGCTCTGAAGCCCCTAGTCTCTATATTGCTATCCTCATAGCCCTCCCACGGGCTTCTATGATATAGATCAAAACCAACTCCCCTACCAGTGATCCCAATAGCTGTTCTGATCAACTCAAACACGCTCTGGCTAGACACTATATATAGGGGATCTTTTCTGCCATGATGAGACATACTCTCTATAAGAGGTGCAGCCCCAAGCACATGATCACCATGCTCATGTGTTAGAAACAAGGCACTAATCTTGAGAGGGGAGATCCCGAGCATAGAGAGCCTCAGCTGGCATCCCTCGCCACAATCTAACAGATATATTGAGGATCCCACAGCAACGGCTATAGAGGCAGCCCACCTGATAGGAGACGGCGCTCCAGCACCAGTGCCTAGGAAGTATATCTTTATCATCTAAGCACTCCTCACCAGCTATTCTTGGGCATTCTATATCCTAAAACTACATTCTTATAATATCCTTTACCTTTACCTTTGCTAAAGAATCTCAACCTCTATGCCCATCCTGGATGCCATATCCTTAATATGCCTGATCTTCTTTGATTGGGTTGCCTTCTCCTCTATATATATCTTCTCTATTCTCTCAACACTGCTTCTTATAGCTTGCTCAACTATGCGTGTAGTATCATAATCCCCAAGATCCTTTAACACATACCTAGGAATAATATGACCAAAACAGATCCTCTCCCTGGTTGTGAGCTGTGTAAATATAGCTGGGTAGTGATTGCCACCAAGACCTACTGCTATCTCTGAGCAATCGAGCCTCCTGCTCACTGTCTCTATAATAGCCCTAGCCCATATATCCTGGGCCTCAGGTGATATCCACTCCACCTCAGAGGATCCTATCTCAGCGAAAACAACCGGGAGTCTATTATCAGTTGGCCCATGGTGCGTAGCCTCATATGTTACGCTGAACTTACCAGCAATGCTGCTTGATGATGCAAGCATGTTGATACTATATAGAAGCGAGGATCCAAGGCTTGGCATTGTGTTAGCAAGCTTCCTAGGTCTCCCCCCATATAGTGCACTATCCCCGGGATTTCCTGTATAGTGAACAGTAAGGCTTGGTATCCCAGACACAGCCTTATGCCTCGACAGGATTATTACCGCATCATGATTGGGGAAGTAGTCATCGAGATATTCTAGGTAGAGAACATCATCTATAAAGCCGATAACCCTCATAGGATCATCACATACAATACTAGCTCGGGAAGAGCCACTATCAGAGCATCTAAGCCCTAGTCTCTCCGATATTTTCCCAGCAATACCTCTACCAGCAGGGTCTATAATGCTATAGGCAATCCCTATCCTCAATCTTACCATACGATGTATAAGGATAGCCTAATATATAGCTTTCGCTAGCCCTTAATATTGCGATTAAAAGCCGCTCTTAGTAGAGGAGAGGGGTCACCTGCTCGCATCTGACAACAAACCTGCGCTGCGATGAATCCCTAGTGATGGGAGCTCTGGGAGACGAGCAAGCCTCAGCAGGGGCAGAACCCAGCTCTTCAGGATGGGAAGCGGTTAGTATAGCTAGCATCTTGCCCGTCATACGGCTACCTCACATTTAGAGGCTAGGTATTTAATATTATAGGTGGTATGTTGATCTCTCATCTACTATACTTGTCTAATATATATCTAGCCAGCTCTTCTGAGCCGTCTTTATATTGAATAGGCTGTTTCTTTCTACAGATCTCTATAGCCTCTCTCAGAGAATCTGGGGATAGATCCTCTTGGTAGCATATGCCAAGCTTGCTTGCAAGAATCTTTGCATCCTCGGCGCCGGCTGTGAGCCTCCATTCGGGGTTCGGAACTATTATTGTTGGTTTTCTATATGTTAGCGCAGAATCTATAACAGTCTTCCCAAGATGTGCTATCACCAACGAGGCCCCTGCTATCCATCTAGAGAATTCCGGGTCATAGTCAAACACCACCCACTTGGGCTTTTTCTCAATATATATCCTGGGATCCACCCTTCCGGTCTGGAGAACTACATTATCAATATCTAGCACTACTATCGAGTCAAAGAGCTTCTTAAAACCATAGGTTCCTGCTGTAACCAGTATATATCCCCTATTCTCGACCTTATGCTCAGGCAGCTCGTATAGGGGTCCGAAAACAACTCCCCTACTCAGGATCTTCTTCTGCTCCTCCCACTGGATTACAGTGAGGTCTGCTATTCTAGACAGATGTTTTGCCGTAGCGCTGGGCCTCGTGAATCTAACACTGCTCTCAATATTGATAACAGGAATTCTCCTAGTCCATGCAGCTATCGCTGGAGCTACGCTATGATTGGATCCTGTGCTTATGAACACATCTATATCCTTAACACTCCTAAGGCTCTGAATCATGGCCTTCGGAAGACCATATAGGATCTTTGAGAAACTCTCATTAGGGCCTCTAGGCTTTATGATCTCGCTATATCGCCCATACCTCTCCACCTTAGAAATAGTCCACCTATCACCAGTAGGTACGAAGAACACTATATCTGCCTTTCCAGAGAGCCTCTGTGCTATGGATACAGCATACCCTGTATGACCTCCCCCGCTAGCTGTTATGCCGATCCTCAGCATTATCATACCCAATAGATTTGAAAACAGGGGGTCTTATATTATATGATTAAGATCCGAAGTACCATAGGGGCAGGATATATATACTATAATTATAATATCTATTAGGGGTAATACTGCTACCAAACTCCGCCCTGTAAGAAGTGAGAGGGGGTTATTACGGGATACGATGTAGTAGTCGTTGGAGGAGGTCTTCTGGGACTCTTCGCATCTCTAGAGCTCTTAAGAAGCGGCTATAGAATTGCTATTGTTGAGAAGGAAACGCTATGCTCTGGATCCTGTTCTAAAAGCACTGGGGTTATGACAAGGCAGCTCGTGCTTAGGGGTGATATAGTGGCTGTTGATAGATCTATATGGCTAATTACCGAGATGGAGAGGGAGCATGGTGAGAGATATTTAAGGAGAACAGGGGTTCTAACGATCAACCCACGATCCCGTGTGCTTAAAAGGTTGGAGATCATATATAGATCCCTTGGTATTAGTTATAGAATTCTTGATCCATATGATATAAGGAGCAGATGGGAAATAGTTAGTGTAGAGGATAATGAGATAGGAATCTATACTGAGGACGATGGAATCCTCGATATAGGCTCTCTAGTATATAGGATCAGAAGAGAGATAGTAGAAGCAGGAGGGCATATCCTGGAGAACTGCGGAGAAACACTCCTAGAAACGCTTGACGGAAGGAGAGTAGTTAGAGCATACTCAGATAACAGCATGTGCAATATATATGGAGACGTGTTCCTCCTAAATATTGGAGTAAACACATCCAGGGTCTATAGGAAAAGCTTTGGGAAACCCCTCAAGCCTGGACAGCTTTTCTTCAGATGCCAGAGTATGCTCACAGACCTGGGAGGCGAGTATGATATGCCTGTTATATATGATAATAGATCCCACCTCTATATAGCTCCTGAATCTATTAGGAGAGCCATAGTGGGCGATGGTCCCTGCGAGATCCTTGGTAGTGAGGATAGTCAGGGGCCGAGCTATGACATTTTATATAAGGTTATAGAGGATCTATCACTAAGGGTTAAAAACCATGAAAGAATAACCCCACTAAAGATCGTCTCCCATTTATGTGATGCAACATTAGACCTAATACCATTCGTAGGAAGAGACAAGATTCTCGAGAATCTATATCTGGCATATGGACTCAGCTCCTATGGAATCATGAGATCTCCTTACCTAGGTGTACAGATTGCAAGGATGATTACAGGTAGAAACACAGATCCTATAGTATCCATACTCGGGCCCAGAGATGATCCTGAACAAGGCTTTTGCGAAGAGACACATACACCAATAATGTGATATCCACTGGTGATGACTCCCTCACCACCCTTAAGCTGGTTCCCCACACCACAGCGATCCACATCGCTTCTCAGCTTTGTAACAGAGATTCCAGCAGGTGGTTTTAGTTATTATCCCCTAGAGAATCTATATTATATGCCAAGCAGGAAGTGTGGTGGTTATGGGAAGACATGGGATGCGTTGGTCAAGACTCTATGACCACTGCATAGTCTCTATAGTTGGACTTTTTGCTAGCTATCAATGGAGGTGTTCTTGATGGTTATTGTGGGGCCCGAGCTTCTGGAGAGGAATATAGGTAATAGCCAGATCCTGTCGAGAGCTGTTAGGATCCTTGAAGGTGATGAGGAGGTTCAGGAGCTTCTTAGAATGAGTAATGTGATGGCAGTTACGAGGCTCAGATATAATGATCATGGGAGAACCCATGCTATAATAGTATCTGGCGCTGCCCTCGAGATAGCTAATATATTATTCAAAGCCGGCATTGTACCAACTGGCATTAGGGATAAGACTTTACATAGCATGGAAGAGGCTAGGCTTGTTATACTCTTGGGGGCCTATTTGCACGATATAGGCAACTCAATCCATAGATCGCAGCATGAGCTCCTAGGAGCCATAATGGCTAAGGATATTCTAGATAGAATACTCCCAGAGATCCTTGGTGAGAAGAGTAGAAGAATAATAACCCTGAGGCAGGAGATCATGCATATAATATATGCAACAGAATATAGCACAAAATGCCTCACAATGGAGGCTGGCGTTGTGAAGATAGCCGATGGAACAGATATGTCTCAGGGCAGGGCCCGTGTCCCATATAGGCTTGGCAAGACCGATATGCATGCAGTATCAGCCCTATCGGTAACCTCTGTGGATATATCAGAGGGTGTTGAGAGACCTCTGAGGATAACAATTAATATGAACGACTATGCAGGTCTATTCCAGGTTGAGCAGGTTCTCATGCCAAAGATCCTGACCAGCTCTCTTGAAAACCATGTTGAGGTCTTTATAAGGGTTGGAAGTAGTACCAGCATGTATTATCCAAATAGTTACAAATAGCACAGGCTATCTACTATAAGTGCTGAGGATCTCCAGAGACCTTCTTCTAGCAGCATCCCTAACCTCTGGGTTCACAGGGTATAGAGGATCCTCACCCCTCAGAGCCCTAGCTATATCATTCGAGGCCGCTAGAGCCATAGCCCTGAGAGCTTCTCTAGTAAGGGCCGCCATATGTGGTGTAAGTATTGTGTTATTAGTACTAGCCAAGGGATCCTCGGGGCTGAGGGGTTCTCTATGAAATACATCGAGAGCAGCCCCAACGATCCTACCGCTCTTTAAAGCCCTAACAAGGGCATGATGATCCACTATAGCGCCTCTAGAAATATTTATGAGAAAAGCTGTTGGCTTCATAAGCATAAGCTCCCTCTCACCTATAAAACCCCTGGTTTTTTCCGTTAGAGGTAATGAGATAACGACAAAGTCAGAGATTCTTAAAAGCTCCTCCAGATCTACAAACCTAACGCCAAGGCTCGTCTCAAGATCATACCTTCTAGCTATATCGTAATATATAACATCCATATCGAAGCCCAAGCGAGCTATCCTAGCTATTCTAGAACCTATCCTTCCAAGCCCGACTATCCCTAGAATCTTCCTGCTAAGGTTAAAGCCAACAAAATTACTCAAAACATCGTTAGGGCTTCTATACCACCCTCCACCCCTAATAAATGGGTCAGCCTTAAGAATCCTTCTAGCAAGGGCTAGGATAAGGGCTATAGCATGCTCAGCAACAGCCTCGAACTCCTCCTCGACGGGTGTTGTGGTAACCCATACCCCCCTTTCAGTTGCTGCACCCACATCTATAGTATCATAGCCAACACCATGCCTAGCTATTATTATAAGCCTGCTAGCAGATTCAATAACGCGTCTTGTGATCCTTGCAACACCCCTCCTTACGAGAACGGCTTCCGCATCCCTCAAATAGCGGATAAGCTCGTCCTCACTCAACATCTCCTCCGGCTTCTCAATCAATACAACCTCTCCCACATCCTCAAGGATCCTCATACCATCTTCATTCACAACCCCTGTGAGCACAATCAAGGGCTTCGACCTACTTAGCATCATATGCTACCCACTCCATAAATGCTTATGACCTCCTCATAGTCCTTTCTAGCGGCTTTCCCGAATCTCAGCGATCCCGATCACCTCTCATTATTGTCGCACATATCCCCACTATTGGGGGATCGCTCCTCAGAGCCGGGGCTTCAGCGTCTGCCAGCTTATCACCGGATTGGATGAGCGGCATGTCAGATATAGTGATGCTTATAGGTTTATAAATCCTCACTATAGCCCTAAGGTGTGAGGCTTTGGTTGTAATCCATACAAGACCAGCTGGATCTAAAAATTTAATCTCAGCCTCGTGATGCGCCATATCCTTATATATCACGCGAAACATATGGACACAAGAGCTTGCGATTTTAAACTCTATTCGAGGGCTTCGGAGGATCTACTCCGAGGTCTTTAGCGACCCTCAGCAGATCCTGGTAGACCTCTGAATCAAGCGGTATCCCATCCCTCATCCTCTTCTCCATAGTATCCTCTTCAATCTCGCCTGGTAGGAGGATCTTTCTACCACTAGCTGTTGGGATGGACTTTACTCTGAATATATATTCCTCGATTCTTCTGAGATACTCCTTATAGTTTACAAAGAGATCGGGTCTCATGACTAGCATGAAAAATCCTCCCTGGGAGTACCAGACCCTCTCGATCTCGAGCCCGTATCTCCCTCCCAGGAGTATCCCAGATATTATATCTATAATCATAGCCAGGCCAAAACCCTTGTGAAGCCCTATTGGGAGTAACATTCCCTCAAGGGCTTCCCAGGGATCTGTTGTATCCTCTCCCCTGTTATTCAAAGCCCACCCAACAGGGATCCTCTCTCCCCTCTTAGCAGCCAACAGGATCTTCCCTCTAGCAGCAATGCTCAGAGCCATGTCAAGAATAATCGGTCTTCCACCAGTTGGGATAGCTATAGATATTGGGTTAGTGCCAACAACTGGTTCTAAAAACCCGTGTAGCCCTATATTGGGTGCTGCATTAGCCATGGCTATACCTATTAATCCACTTAATGCAGCCTCACGAGTATATATAGCGAGCATCCCCAGATGCCATATATCAATCACACCTACAACAGATATCCCAGCTTCTCTAGCCTTTAGAATAGCCCTTCTAGTCGCCTCAAGAGCCGGTATAAAACCTAGTGTTCTATCACCTCTTATTAGAAGTGAAAAGGAGGTCTCTCTAGCAATACTTAAACTAGGTCTGGTATTTATATCTCCTCTCCTTATGCCCTCTATATAGAGAGGGATCCTAACAACACCGTGGGAATCAACACCCCTTAGATTAGCATAAACAAGACACATGGCTATTATATCTGCATGCTCTCTGGAAAACCCTGCCCTGATAAATGCCTCTCTAGAAAATCTCTCAAGCTCAGAATGAGCAAATATATACTTACTATTCATATTGTTTGCCAAGAACTGTTGCCCTCGTAATAGTATATTAGATCAAAAATATACCTTTAACGCTTTAAATATCCAGGGATCCTATTAATAGGCTTGTTCTAACTAGAGTGAAAGGCGATCAATAGAGGTATAGGGGAACCCTTATAGATGTGAGAATATCGCCTGGTATTTCAGGTGGATTTTATATTTAGGATCTGCCTTAGAGTTTTTAGGCCTCCCTTCAGGCTATAGACATCATAGCCCTGCTCCCTTAAATGCCTGGCTAGAGCCTCGCTCGCCTCACCCATCTCACATACTAAAACTAGCTTCTCTCTTTTCTCGAGAAGCTTTTCTAGATCCTCTAGAGCTTTTATAGGCCCATACCCTTTTCTCCTTGATATATCAACCACTACATAGCCCTCTGGAATGGTCTCTATGCTGAAAGAGGCGGTTTTGAGGGATGATAATAGCTTCTCCTCCCAGTTCTCTTGGTAGTTTATTCCTATAGATCCCTTTATAGCTCTCTCAAAAACGGATCTATCGATCTTTGAAAATTCTGAGAGGAGCTCCCCAGGATCTAGATCTGGAGGTGAGGGGCTTCCTATGAAGCAGCTCTCAACAACCTTTGAGCTATGCTCGTAGAAGCCCAGCTCCATTGATAGTCTCATGATCTCCGCCTTGTCAAAACCTATAAGGGGTCTCAGAATAAGGGCGTCCAGCCCCTTCTGGGCAGCATGTAGAGCCCTGAGTCTCTGGGAGGAGGCTTCCCAGATAGATTCCCCGGTGACTAGCGCTTCAGCCCCTATTCTCTCTAGAAACATCTCACCAACAACATACATGGCTCTCCTAAGGGACGGCTGCCAGAGTCTTCTCTTGATCTTGGATCTGATCTCCGATACTATCTCCGAGAAGTCTATAGCATATGCCTTAGAGCCATAGCCTAGGGACCATCTCTTAATAAGAACCTCGCCCACTCTGAGGGCCCTTATACTGTTCTCAATAGAGCCCATAACATAGTGCAGAAGATCAGCTGGCGAGCCTCTCTTCATAACCATCCAGGTTGCCACAGGAGAGTCAAAGCCTCCCGAGAATAGGGATAATACTTTCTCAGAAGACCCCAGGGGGAGGCCTCCAAAGCCTTTGCGGGCCATGGAGCTTATCGATATATATGCCCTATCCCCCCTTATCTCAACATATATGATCTCGCCGGGATTCTCGAGATCCACGCCCTCGGAGCATTCTAGAAGCATGGAGCCTATGATCCTAGCAGCATCCATAGAAGTATACCCAGTAGCCCCAGCCCTTCTAACCCTAACAGCGAACCTCTTCCCGGATAGGGTATTGCATAGAAGCTCCCTAATTCTCCTAGATAGCATCTCTAAATCCTTGGAGCTCTCCACATAGACCTCGAGAACCTCTACTACTCCGAAGAACCTGGATAATGCCTCTGATATTTCTTTAGAAGCCTCCACATAGATCCTCCCCCCATCTATTGTTCTGATATAGGTTATGTCAGACCCTATAGTCCTTATTATATTTCTAACAAGCATCTGCTCCAGAGCACCCCTCATACTCCCTTTAAGCGAGATCTCTCCAGAAAGTCTTAGAAGATATCTATACAACACAACGCACCACCGCTACCCGGTGCTGGGCGCTATACCACTTATATATGCTACTATCAACACTATTAAGCAGACGGATCGCTAGACCCTTAGCTCCAACTTGGGTATCTTCCTCAAACCAGCATATGCTATGAGACCCCTGAATATGCTTGAGAGTATAAAGGTAGCTTCAGAACCGCTTGGAACTGATAGAGAGATCATGGATCCCACTATAGATGCTGCCGAGGCTCCTACATTTGTTGCAAGTGTTATAATTGAGAGGGCCACCGGCCTAGCCTCTCTAGGGAATAGGTAGAGGTTATATAACCCTGTTGATAGATCCCATGATGCCCACCAGATGGCCGAGTAAACCTCCAAAGCAATCTGGGAGGCAAGGGTTCTGGAAAACATGAAGATTGTGGGGATAGGCGATATGAGCATGAGGGCTATGGAGAAGACGGTCCTTGCACCATATCTATTAATGATAAAAGGCCAGATTCGAAGGGCTAGCGATTTTACTAAATATGTAGTTGCTGTCTTGCTAGTTATCCAGATCTCGTCCCCTCCTATGTTGTATATAAGATAATAGTTCCAAAGAGCTGCTGGTATGTTTACCGCTATGGTGTATGATATAAGGATCAATATGTATCCTTTGCTATAGCTAGAAGCAACGATCTCCTTGTATGTTTTTCTATATATAGCTAGAGCTGACCTAGCGCTAGATGCTCCAGTACTCTCCCTAAAAGCCTCTATAGATCGTGGATCATCACCTATGAGGGTTAGGAAATATGTTGACAAAATAGCTGAGGCTAGTGATGCTAGGTATAGGATTAAATAAGCCTCATAGCTCCCACTACCAAGTATTAGAAAAACAGAGATCGAGATGAGTAGAGAAACCAGCGCAGCAGCATTGTTAAGAGAATTAAGCTTTCCAAAGAAATCCACGGCCTTTTCCCTAGAAACGAGATCACCTCCGACATCCCCAGCAGCAATACCAGCTATAGCTCCTGAGATCTGTGAGACAGCAACTACTAGGTAGAAGACTTCTAGCCTTAGATCTTCTGGGATCAGAGTTATAAAGATCAAACACGCCCAACCTATCCTATTAACAGCCCCGAGGAATAGCCACAGCTTCTTTCTATAATATCTATACCGCATAACAAGAATAATACCAAGAATAGCTCCAACACCTACAGAACCCATCTGTATAGCTGTGAGAATGCCTAGAATGGCTATATCCATACCAAGAGCCCTTATTCCGAGGGGGCTGTGCGAGAGAGGTTGATATCGAGACCGAGAAGTTATAAGATGGAGACTCAGCCAGCCAGAATCTCAGGCTCTTCTCTCTATTAAAACTGCTATTCTCCTTTGTACCCAATAGCCTCTATCCTCCCAACTATAGATAGCCCTATCTATATAGAATGACTGCAGACAACGCTATTCTTCTGGCTTCTAATAATAGTTACTTTATCTTCTTGCCTCCGAATCTCAGCTTCCTATATCTCAAATCATAGCTCCTACATCTTCTACACTTAACAGCCCGGGGTGAGTTGATCGCACCACATTTTCTACATATCTTCTTATTCAGAACCCTCTCCATAACGATCCTCATCAGCTCGGGATCTGTGAGCGGCATGGCTCCCCACCATCTTTCTCTAACAACAACTTAAAAGCTTATCCATAAGAGGCTTAGATCAGCTTCAAAACGCGTTTTGACTATATAGCCTGAGGTTTCAGCTCCAAACTATGCTCTAGATCTATTACTCTAACCCCTTCAAAGTCGGGGCAACCACAGCTTAGGGTCTCTACTTAAATAGCCTTTATAGCCCTCCCAGTTGGGAGTCTCGCCTTCGCTATGATTCTATAACCACAGCAAGGGCACCTTAGGGTCTCAACAATAGTTATCCTGCTATATGGAAAATACCTACCACATCTCCAGCACACATAACACGCCTCATCACCCTTACAGCCTATCTCAGGGCTCTTCTTCTCATCCTGTGCCCTGCATATACAGAAAGTAAGATCTTTATCCCTACATGCATCCTCGATCGATATGCCCATCCCCATACCCATAGTGGTTCTACACTAGAGCTTATATAGATTCAACATTCTGGAGCCGGGGGCGGGATTCGAACCCGCGATTAAGCGGGTCTCTCCGAGACCTTTAACCACTGCAGCCCGCCGCCTTAGACCGCTCGGCCACCCCGGCCTCCATTATAGATATATAGTGGAGGTTTATAACAACATGCCAGCTAGAACCTTACTCTCCATCTCATTCGCTATAAGCGATCCGTTGAAATTTGGGAGACCCTATTATCCCGGCTCTATTGTCTCGGCTATATCTATAACCTCTGCCCCGTATTCCTCTGAGAGTCTTGAGATGTTTGAGAAGCATATGGGGCATAGCACAACGATTCTTTCGCTGTGAGATAGTAGCTCCTCAACCCTGGATTCCCCTATCCTTCTCGATAGCCTTGGGCTGAGGGCTTCTATAGGCCCTCCACAACATCTCGTTCTAACCCCAGATCTCTTCGGTTCTTTCAGATCGAACCCCAGAGCCCTGAGTATCCTTCTCTGAGGCTCTGTGATCCTCATAAACCTTGCTAGAAGGCATGGATCGTGTATCACTGCTTCACCCACTCTAGAGGATCTAAGCGCCCCTGGATCCAGGATCTCTAGGTAATGGATAACCTCAATATTATATCCGTCAATATACTTGGGATAGATTCTGCTGAGCACATAATAAGTATGTGGATCAACAACAACGACTCTCCTAACACCCCTCTCCCTGAATATGGAAACAACAACTTGGGCCTGCTTTCTAAAGTCCTCCTCCAGCCCAAGCTCATAGAATAGAGCCCCACTATATGGCTCATCCTCATATAGGTATCCCAAACCAACGCCCTGTCTCCTAAGGGCTAGAGCTATTCTCCTTACAATAGAGTTATATCTATCAATATTAACCCTAGACCGAGCCAGCGCTTCGGGAACATTAAAAGCCCTAGCAATCATGCCCCCTATAGATAGTATAAAGCCGGGTGCTGCTTCTATCTTCTCAAGCATTTTAGTGAGTTCTATAATATATGGTATTGATTGATACATGCATGATGTATATAGAATAGTATCCCCACCCCTAGGCAGCCCGAGATCCTCAGCCCATGAGGAACACTGCTTGGGGGAAACCCCTACAGGGTTTCCACTCCTCCTGTGATTCTCCCTTATTATATCAACAACATCCACAAGCTTTAAAGGCATAGCATCCCTAGAGTCTCTGTGCTTAATGTCAATATATATTAATAATTACTAAATTAATGTGTATAGCTATGATAACGCCTGTGTTAACGGTCTCTGATAAGTTGTGAAGTTTATATATTTTATGCAAAATTAATTATGTGAGCCCACACTTAACCTCAAGATCCTGCCCCAAATGCAGATGGGTTTCCCGAAAAGCAGGCAAGATCTTCATGTGCAGGAGGCTCGGGCTCTGACTAGATAGGCAACTAAACGCGTCCCCCAACATCTACCTCAAGATGTTCCCCACATCCGCAACACACCACAGGTGTGGGTCGGGGCTATCCCGCTAAGGTGAGGAATGAACGGGGCAAAGCCCAACAATCATGATGAAGCCCAAAGGCTGAGAATGGAATACAAATTCAAAATCCAATGAAGCCTAAACCCCAGCCATCCATGGCATCTTTAGGATTGCAACTGAAGACCATAGGCCTTTAGGGTGTGGATGGGTTGTTAGAATCTCTAATAATGTATATAGATCCTATCCCCTTAGGAGAGATAATATTCCAACATATGGGATCTTGACTATATATCCATCTATGGATACAACCCTTCCAACTATGTTCTCGAAAGGGACGCCAGGGTAGCCTGGAATCATGTCTGGAAATCTGTTGTTATCCCCCTTTGTTATGAAGTACATCCTTTCTCCAATAGCTACTATGTTTATAACCCTGTGTATTATATAGACACCCCTAAGATCCTTGTAAACAACCACATCCCCGAGCTTTATATCTGATGGACTATTAACCGGTAATATTAATACTATATCCCCAGTGCTTAGTATGGGCTCCATGCTTGTACCGCTAACAACTGCTATATAGCTCTGACCAGATAATATTGAGGCTATATTGATCGAGATCAGTATCACTACTATTGCCCAAGCTATGATCGATGATATGCTGATCCTCATTCCTCCTCTCTCTCCAGCTCCTCGAGATCGATCTCTATGACGGTGCCCCTATTCTCCTCACCCACATCAAGCCTCTTGCCTTTTCCACTGGATTCTATCTCAACATCAGAACCCCCAGCCTTGATCTTGCTAACAACCCCTCTCCATCTATAGCCGCAGCTGGGGCATGTGTAGGAACCCATAATAGTTATCGTGATCCTCCCCCTCGCATCAGGAAGTGGAGATACAAGCTGCCAGGTTCTCTCAGGCTTTATATCTGTAGCACCACAGCTGGGGCATCTATTTGGCTCCTGAGACCTTCCTCTTCTAGGCATCTATACCCCCTTAATAGGCTATTGACTATTGAGATATATAGGCATTAAGATCTATAGGGTGGATATTAGGATTATAAGGGATCAGACTGGTCTAGGCACATCACAGATCAGAGCCGATGATCCTCTTCATATAATCTGTAGCCCGCCGAGCTGGCCTCCATCCTAGTCCCAACCTCAGGAGGCGTGGGGTTCGGCGGGCCAATATATTATTGAATACGGAGCTTATCTCCTATGATCTATACACTAAAGATCTAAGCAGATCCTGTATGTGTTGAGATCCTCGTCTCATCAGCCTGAATAGCTTTCTCCTTCTCCGCTATATATGCTTCGACAAACTCTGGATTCGGCGATCCCCTGAACCTCTTCCTCCTCAGCAGATCCATAGGATCCCTTGATGGTAGGAATTCCTCAAAGAGTCTCTCAAGTTCCCCAGCCCTGATCTTTGATGCAACAAGCCTATGAGCCTCTCTATGGGGTATTCTCCTAGACATGGAGATGATCTCGGCTAGATCTGCTGTGAGCATCTCCAGGTCTCTTGAGACGCTGTTCGCCCGATCACTATTCACCTCAGATCCCCTAATAAGATCAATAGCTATCTCCAGAGCTTCTATAACATGGTTAAACGCTCTCCAAGCCAGTCTATTGATCTCCTGGAAGTCGAGGTTATAACCCATAGTGGTGGCTCTATAGATCTCGATAGAGGCCGTCAGAATAGATGAGACCTCACCGGATCTTGCTCTAAGGATCTCCAAGGTCACTGGGTTAACCTTGTGAGGCATTATACTGCTGGTAGACGTATGCCTACTGGGAAGCCTTACTATGTTATAATGCTTAGAGGAAAATAATATGAAGTCATTAGCAACCCTGCAAAGAAGGGCCATGAGACTCGATACGATCGATAGAGCAAATATGAGGAAGCCTCTGCTAGAGACCATATATAGTGTATTCCTACTATGCCTCGAGAACCCGAGACTCTTAGCAAGCTCCTCTCTATCCATCTCAACAGTCGTCCCCCCAATAGCGCCAGCCCCGATGGGCATTACATCTATAACCCATAGTGTTTTTTCAAGCATGTAATAGTGATCCTCGAGCTCCTCCTCAATCCCTAACAGATAATGCCCAAAGGTTATTGGCTGCGCCTCCCTCGTGTGGGTATATGATGGGAATAGCTGTGATGAGTAAGTTCTTGCCTTTTCTAGAATAGTCCTCCTCAACTCTATGATCTTACCCAGTATTTTGATCACATATCTCTTTGTTTTAAGCCTGAGGACCGCAGCAACATGATCATTCCTACTCCTGCCAAGCGAGAACCATCCTGCAGACTCCCCTATGCTTCTTTGCAGATGGATCTCTATAGCCTCAAATATATCCTCAGCCTCGCTGTATTCTAGAAGGGCTCTGGGGTTTCTCCTGAGATCCTCTAGAGAACCTAGGATCCTCTCCCCATCCTCTCTCGGTATATAGCCCCTCTCAACTAGATGCCTAACCCTTGCAATCTCAACCTCCAGAACCTCCCCAGCTATTGCCTCATCCTCCTTTAGAGATGATATATACCAGCTAGCACTCTCCCTACCTAGAAGAGGCTCTCTGTAGAGCGTCCCTCCTCACCCTCAGAGCTGTTAGTGTGTGCATACCCCATATCTCTATAAATCCTACAGCCTTCTCCTCAGATGGATACCAACCTGTCTCGTAGCTTGCTATATCCTTTCTATACACCATATACGGGCTTCTCCTGGATAGTATTGATAGAGAGCCCTTGTAGAGCTTAACCCTAACCTCCCCGCTTACCCATCTGTTCATCTCATTGCTGAGAGCCTCTATAGCTATTCTTGTAGGCTCGAACCATAGGCCATTATACACAAGATCGCTCCATATTGGCTCCAACATCTTTTTAACCCTCAGCTCCCTGGGTGTTAGTACAGCCTTCTCTAGATCCTCATGCGCCTTTATAAGTATAGTTGCTGCAGGAGCCTCATAGACCTCCCTCGACTTAAAGCCTACAAGTCTGTTCTCAATATGATCTATTCTCCCCACGCCATGAGCTCCTCCTATCGTGTTTAGTGTTGATATGAGCTTAACAGGATCCATGGACTCCCCATTAATAGCAACAGGGATCCCATCCCTAAACTCGATCCCCATCTCTAATGGGGTATCGGGAGCTCTTTCGGGAGATGAGGTCCATTTGAAAGCCTCTTCCGAAGGACTCTGGGATGGATCTTCTAGCTCGCCTCCTTCAATGCTCCTGCCCCATAGGTTATCATCTATGCTATACTTCTTATTAGACCCTGGTATATCTATACCCCTGCTCCTGAGATATTCTATCTCATCGCTTCTAGTCATGCCCCAGGATCTTGCGGGTGTTATGATCCTTATGCTAGGGTCTAGAGCCCTTATTGTTAGATCAAATCTAACCTGATCATTACCCTTAGAAGTTGAGCCATGGGCTATAGCGTCAGCAGCCTCTCTCCTAGCTATCTCGAGAACCTTCTTAGCTATAAGAGGCCTAGCAAGGGCTGTGCTTAGAGGATAGTATCCCTCATATAGGGCATTCATCTTTATAGCAGGAAATATATATTCCTTTACAAACTCCTCCTTAGCATCAACTGTATAGTGCTTCAAAGCACCAGCCCTATAGGCTCTCTCCTCTATCTCTCTAAAATCATCCTCCTGCCCAACATCTACTGTGACTGTTATAACCTCAGCGTTGTATTTCTCCTTAAGCCATACAATACATGCTGTGGTATCAAGCCCGCCCGAGTATGCGAGGGCTATTCTCATATCCTCACCAATATGGATAGGCTCTAGAGGTTTTAAGGCAACATAGAAAACTTTTGATCTAGACTTGGTATCGAAATAAAGAAAACTTGTAAAAAGATATAAGGCTAGATATATGTGGAAGAAAAGAGCTGAAAGGTTTTGCTAAATTATCTAGAGATAGATCATGTGATAACAGTGCAAGTCTCGCCCTCTATGGTGAGGGTGAAAGCTTATAAACTACTAGTGAAGCTGTGGGTCTTTAAGCTACTGGGTGATGGGGGGGCTGCTAGTCCGGCAGCGCTGAGACCTCACAGCAACCGAGCAGTGATACCCCCAGAATTGGGGTGTCCTGACAGGGCTGAGAAGCGATGTGGATCGCTGGGGTGTAGGGAACCAGCTAGAGGGCGGTGAGGAGGTCACTCAGCCTCGTACCTGGCTTTCTTAGCCTCATACTCATCCCTAGTCATGATAACCCTAGCTGGATTGCCTGCAACAACAACCCTCTCGGGCACGTCTCTTGTTACTATAGATCCTGCAGCTATAACAGCTCCCCTACCGATCTTCACACCAGCTATTATTGTTGAGTTAGCCCCTATAACAGCCTCTTCCTCAACGATTGTCTCAACAAGCCTTCTACTTGGGGGGTATCTATCGTTTGTGAAAACAGCCCTTGGTCCTATGAAGACTCTATCCTTGATTATAACTCTGGGTGGTATATATACATCGGATTGTATATTAACATTGTTGCCCACAGTAACCCCGCCATCTATTATGCTCCCACTACCTATGAGGGTATCATCGCCGATAAGTGTGTTCTCTCTAATAAGAACACCATGCCCAACCATAACTCTTCTTCCGAGTGATGCTCTCTCATATATAGTAACATGGGTTCTCACAACACACTCATCTCCGATTTTAGCCCCTTCTCCAATGCTGTAGTACTCAGTCTTACCCTCTCCTACCGATATCCTTCTAGCCAGAATAGATTTTAGGGTATCTCTTGTTGGGAATCCAATTACTGTGAAGCCTCCTATATAGCTCTCATCACCAATAACGCTAGCACCATAGATCACGGCCGTGGGGTCTAGAAAAACCCTTCCCAGGATAGCTCTCCTGGAGATCATTAGCAAACCCAGAATCAATAGCTCCTGTAGACTTATAAGCCAAGCCCTTCTTATCAATAGCATATTTGGTGTTAGATATTTTCTATTATTTTGCGATCATGGTCTATCCTTAGAGCTGGATCACTAGTACAGTCCATATCCTTAGATCTTCCCCCAAGAGATGATCTCACAGACCTATTAACCTGACAAACTAGAGAGACTCTCATTTATAGCTTCCTACACAACAAAGCAGGTAAAATACTAAGGGGTGATTAAATGTGTCGCCATGTATAAAACACCCTTCACCCTTAGTTTATGTTTCTGTGGGAAGCATGCTTCCTAGTAGATGGTTCATGGCAATACCAGGCGAACCTTTTATAAGGTTCTAGATATTTTGGGGGGTTCTATGGATCTGGTATCTTTTATTAGACAGCTGACCGTTCAGGTGATGGTCATAGCCTGGGGGATATTTATCCTAACCTGGATAATAGGCTGGGCAATAAGGGGAGCCCCAGTGCCTCTTACTAGGTTGAAGAAGACAGGTCACTCCCTTGTGGAGGATGCTGTGTGGGCTGCCTTCTGGCTAGCTATGGGCGGCACGATCTTCTCTCTAATAACCTATATAGTGTCCCAGATAGGGATCCCAGCACCTCCGCCTCCTATTAATGCCACAGTAGGTGGATAGGCTTGATATAATTATCTACAGGTTATTAAGATGATCCAGATAAGCCTAGCCCTAGAGTTATCATTCTACCTAGGGCTCCTTAACTATGTTCTAGGCACATTACTTCTTGGAAGCCCCATACCTTTTCCAAGTGTTAAGAGGCTTGGCGCTCTAATGATCAAGGATGCCATCGTTATCTGGATCCTGGCGTCTTCGTTCACGCTGATCCTCAACCTGGTTTCATATATAAAGGCGGTTCTGGGTCTAAGCTGGGAGAGCTTTCATGATTGGATCGGTAAGCTCTTATTTGTAGTGACAAGCTACCTAACAAGCACGAAGATCACATCCTATACGCTTGGAAGCATCTCCTCATTCTTCTCACCAATAATATCAAGGATCACATCCCTTCTATCAGCATCCCTAGTAAGTCTCATCGCGCTCAAGATACTGAGCATCATAGTTAGCACCAGATCACCTGACATAATAGCCCTCGGAGTGCTTATATACTCGATACCCCTCGGGATCTTCAAGAGAGCCGGGGCTCTGCTCATATCATTTGCACTAGTATTCTCAATAGCCCTTCCAGCAATGCCCCTATTCATATCAACCCTCATAACAATCCCAGATGCTCCTGATAATAAAAACGCCTACCCATATATAGAGGTTAGAGATATAACCGGGGGGCTTCTTGGGGGCTCTCTGCTTCTAGTCTACCCAACCCCAGATAAAACCCCGGGAAGCGAAGAGGCCACGATCCCTGTGAATGAGCAGGGAATTGCTGCTATAAACCTAACGCCAGGGCTTCCAGCCAATAGAAGGTACTACTTTTCCTTAGAGATGTTCGGCTGGATACTCTATTCATCATCATCTATAGAGATCGGTGGAGAGTGTATAGAGACAACATGCAGATATGAAATCACAGTCGACGGGGTTCTAGCATCAGACTCACCCTATATAGTTATCCAGACGCCCCCGACTCTCGTCAACTATGTAATCTACAAGGATGCAGAGAGAGGATATATTAGGATCCTAATGGGCCTTACAAACCCCTCAGTCTTGATCGTGATGGCACCAGCATATACCATAATAAGGAGCCTATCTATAGATGGGAACACAACATACTGGGATGACAAGAGACCCTGGAGCTGGGCAGGTCTTGATGGGTATAGCTATTATAAGCTAGTAGATGGGGGAACACATGTGATCGAGATCCAATATGCAAAGGGAAACCCTTCTAAGCCTATGCTCTATCCTTATTATAATATACAGCAGGAAGATCTGTTAATGCTAGCTTCTAACATAATACTACTACTATTCGTAGCAACAATATTTCCAACGGTATATCTCACACTACTTGGAATGGCCACATACTCGCTGGCGAGACTTATCGAAAAGGGAGCCCGCTAGATCTAGCCAGTCTTTGTCTCTCCCCTCCCCTTCCACATCGCTGGATATATATTGGGAGGCATAATAACCCTCTTAACCCTTACAGCTATACCCCTATCCCTTAGCGCCATCTCCTCTCCACTCATCTCAGAAACCCCCACGGCTATGAGCTCCCCTTTTAATGTGAAGAGAGCCACGAGATCCCCCCTCTTTATAGAGCTACTAGCCATCGCTACCCCTGGAGATGCTAGCATGGCCCCATGGGCTATCGCCCCCACAGCTGTGTTTCTAACAAGTATCTTTGGTAGATGGGCTACTGAGTACTCAACCGGGAGAATAGATCTTCTAAGTGGCTTTTCATCGCCCGAATTATATAGATAAACAGCCTCAGATAGCCTATGAAGGGTTACTAGGCTATCATCCTCTCTAAAAGGGCCTGTAGCTATCCTTCTAAGCTCCCTCATATGGGCACCAACACCTAGTATTAACCCCATATCATGGCACAGCTTTCTAATATATGTCCCAGGATCTGCTTTCACTCTCATTAGAACTCTTCTTCCATCTATCTCCAGGATCTCTATCTCGTGAACCCTCCTCTTTCTCAGGATCCTCTTAACAGATGATCTCAGGGGTGGTCTCTGATAGATCTCTCCAATAAACATGGAAACAACCCTCTCTATATCCTCACGATTCGCATCACCGTGGAGGTGCATGAGAACAACATACTCCTTAGATGTGTGAGTAACTACCCCTATTATCTTGGTAGCCCTCTCTATAGCTATTGGGAGAACTCCTGAGACTCCTGGATCTAGGGTACCGGCATGGCCAGCCCTCGAGACACCCAAGATCCTCTTTACCCACGCAGCAATCTCATGGCTAGTAGGCCCGGGAGGCTTATCCAGGTTTATAACACCGTATTTTATATGCATATCAATAGGTCTCTTGAGAGGATGAACGCCATACTCGGCCTCTTCCTCCTCATGCTTAACTAGATACTCGCTCTTCAAACCCCCCTTTCTATCAAGCTCCTCTATGAATCTAAGACCCTCTCCCATGTTGGCACCCTACATGGTGTTTAAAACACCCACTATTGTTAGATTCTCACCAAACCCTGAGGGGGTCTATGTCCTTGTCCTCCTCCATCTGGCATATACCATGGCGTGATCCTTGTCGAAGGGCTCTAGATGAACAACATCGAGGATCTCAAAGCCGTTTGACTTGAGAACCTCAATCTCTATTCTGTATACCTCACTGGGCTCCATAGTAACATCTATACTCCTAGCCTTCACAGCCATTAGGAGATACCCACCATCTCTTAGGAAAAACCTGGCGTTCTCAGAGACTATTGCTGCCTGATCAGGTTGTGCTATGTCAGCATATATTATATCCACCATCTCAACTAAGTGCCTATACCTAGCCGGCATCCTAGCATCCCCTAGTATTGCCACAAGATTCTTCCTATCCTCGGCGACAACCAAGAACTCCCTCATAACCCTCGGAGCAAACTCTACAGAGTACACGATACCCTCTCTACCAACAATATCAGAAACATGACTAGGAGTAGTCCCTGAGCCAGCTCCTAGATAGAGAACCCTGGAACCCCTAGATATAGGGAGCTCTTTCAACCCCTTGAGGAGAGCCCCAGCAAGCTTGCTTCTATAGGCATTCCACTCTCTATACTCAATATCACCCTGTCTAAAAAGTCTCTCACCATATACCTTCTTTCCGGGCACCAGGTTCTTGGTAGCCAGCCTTGCTGAGCCGTCTTCGAACTCCACAATATAGACCTCCCTATAGTTGGGATGCTCATAGATCTTCACTTGTTCTGACAACCAGAGCACCTCCTAATACATAACTCCAAGAAGGCTATTTTTTACCCCTTCTAGGCCTCCTCTCATGCCTAGATACCCTCTCTTCCCTAGGTGGGGGTTTAGGGTATAGCTTCTTTATCTCCTCTATCCTCTCTAAAAGCATCTTTTTAAGCCTATCACCTATAAATCTGCCTGTAAAGAAGTCAACCCTAGAGGCTATTGCTAGCTTTGTAGCTAGGGCCCTCGCTATCTTGCCTCTCTGCCATCTCGGAGCCCTGTGGATCTCGGGATATTGGAATATAACCCCGTGCTTGGGAGGTCTGCCACCCGTTCTTAGAGCTCTGAAGAGGGCCTTCTCAGCACCCAGAACCTGGATCGTGCTGGCCGGCATCTTAGCAAGCTCCTCAAGACTCCCTGCTAGACTTAAAAGCCTAGCCCCCAGGAGGGGTCCCACCAGCTCTGTTATGTTTGGTGCTACCTCCTTCATGACCAGGGAGTTGTAGTCTGTTAGATAGGATCTTAGATCGTTTAGCTCCAGCATTATACCAGCTAGCGTCTGGATCGGCTTTAGATCAAATTCTGAGAGATCGGCACCAATGCTCTTCCTAGACATCCCAGCTATCCTTTTTGCGAGGGTCTCGCTAACACCTATCTTTCTAAGGGTCTCCTCATCCATTTGGGATCTGTCTCCTATGTTGTAGACGATCTTGGCGTATAGCATGTGATCACCAACTATTTGATCGAGCTCTGGGAAGTGGATACTATACCACTCCCTAAGTCTTGCCGCGAAGAGGTTTATAGTCTTATCTATATCATCTATAGCCCTTATACTCTGAATAGCCAGCAGATCCCTCTTCTGAGCAACCCTTCTCAGACCTCTTCTAGAGAGCTCTAGTGAGACATCATGGAGATATCTTCTAGCCTCATCGATATCCTTGAACAACTCTAGCTTGAGGTAGATATCATAGATCCTCTCCCTAAAGAGAGAGAAGATCTCATTATAGGGCTCAACAGATGTTGAAAAACCCCTCTCAGCGATCTCCCTAGCTGTATCGTGATCCTCAACAACCAGGGTAGCGCCCCTGAGATCCTCGGAACCCTTTATCCTATCTAGAAGCTTTATATATGCATCATCGAGCCTCCCCTCGCTTCTAGCCCACATAGCATCTACAAGAGCCGACATATCCCTGGATCTCAGTTCATAGAGCAGGATCTCGCCCTTATCGTCTAACAGGAACACTCCGAGCATGTGATCAGCTACATATGCCTTACTAATAGTCATCTTCCCCACGCCTCCTACCCCTATAATACCCACCTATGAGTGTGTATACAAGCGAGAATAAATCTATAAGTAAACATAAAGTAAACATATTTACCTCTAAAAACTGCTTATACTATGAGATAAATAGCTACCTACCATTCCTCTTCTTCCTCTTCCTCCTCTTCCTCCTCCCACTCTTCCTCCTCTTCCCACTCCTCTTCCTCCTCTTCTAGCTCCTCCTCTTCCCAGTCTTCTTCTTCAAGCTCTTCTTCCTCCTCTTCCCACTCCTCTTCCTCCTCCTCGAACCTCTTCATACACTTAACCTCATGTATATCTCCCCGGTTAGATTTATATAAGCTTTGCGTCTATTCCTAACCATGATCTCTAGCTTGGCGCAGTTATCCAGCATATGATCTCTATTATCTCCTAGATAGCTATAATAGCTATCTCCTTGACCTCATACTACAGGCAGGCCTCTTATTCATCTCTCTACATGTGAGACCCTCGTTATTTAGATAAGGAGGGAGATCTGCTTGCATTTCACACGTTTCTCCACGCTTGAACACACCTTGCCAGCATAATTCCCACTAGCAATACCGTTCTCCAAGGGATCTGGCTATACTGCTTATATTGTTTTTAATAAATTCTATCTTGGTGCTCCATGCTAAGCCCGGCTTATAGGGCCGATGTTGGGATAATAGGAGGCTCTGGGCTCTATGATCCTGGGCTTTTAAGGGATACGAAGGAGATAAAGGTATACACCCCCTATGGCGAGACAAGTGATCATATATTAATAGGAAGTTATGGGGGCAAAACGATAGCTTTTCTCCCAAGACATGGAAGGGGTCACAGGATCCCGCCTCACAGGATAAACTATAGAGCTAACATATGGGCTCTCAAGAGTCTTGGTGTTAGGTATATTGTTGCCGTCAGCGCCGTTGGAAGCCTTAGGGAGGATTATATGCCAGGAGATCTCGTGGTTCCAGATCAATTCATAGATATGACAAAGACTAGATCATATAGCTTCTTCGACGGCCCCCAGGTGGCACATGTATCGATGGCCGAGCCTTTCTGTGAGTTTCTACGAAGAATGATTATAAAAGTGGGAAAGGGGCTTGGGTATAGAGTACATGATAGAGGAACATATATTTGTATAGAAGGCCCTAGGTTTAGCACCAAGGCCGAGTCTAGGGTGTGGAAGGAGGTCTTCAAAGCCGATATAATAGGGATGACCCTAGTGCCAGAAGTGAACCTAGCCTGTGAGGCTCAGATATGCTATGCAACAATAGCTATGGTTACAGACTATGATGTATGGGCTGAGAAGCCTGTAACAGCTGAGGAGGTTGCAAGGGTTATGACTAGTAATGTTGATAAGGCTAAGAGAATCCTGATGAGCCTAATCCCAGAGCTGCCCACAGAGCCTCCGAGTGATTTGTGCAGCTGCTGCGAATCCTTAAAAACAGCCCTAGTGTGATCAAAATATATGATGCCAGAGGAAATAGCTAGGGATATTGAGGAGAGAGTTAAGAGATCCCTAGAATACTCTGAGAAGATCTATGGAGAGATAGCTAAAGAAATAAGTGGGAAAGACCATATTCTGCTCCTAACAACAGGATGGCTCAAGAGCCCAGCATGTGGAACTCAATCGGCTCTAGCATCTCTCCTGGGTTTCAGCAAATCCGTGCACATGGATCTATCTTTTTTCTCACGCTACATAGCACCATATCACGATAACCCAACCAGGGATTGGGAGGATGTTGGTCTAATAATATACGATAACCCCAGAGACCCTTGGAGAGGGTTTTTCGAGAGGCTTGTTAGAACACTACATATTCTGGGATTCAGAGGTGTGGTTCTAAGCCTGGGTAGAGGGGCTTCCTATGCTAAGAGCCTTGGTGAGGGCTTCGTGGTTCTTGATATCCCAAGCGGTATAGATCCTATTCTCACCTACCATATAGCTGTGATAAGGGCTATACTCGAGATAGCTGGTAGGGAGAAGCCTATGCCGAGGATTGCTAAGCTTGCCAGCGAGGTTAGTGATCCCCACTCAGTTATTCCAGATATGGTGGGAAGGTATGGGAAAAGGCTTGAAGAGATCATGGGCCTTATAGCTAGGGAAACCCCTGTGTTTATCGCAACATGCTCCTCCAGATCCTATGCTGAGGGGTTAATCATAGATGGGGTAAGCATATCTGGGCTCTATGATATATCCGAGGTAAGCGATATAGCAACCCTAGGCTCTCCGGCTATTGTCTCCTATGTGGAGGTGGAGAGAGATCTCATACCACCCAGTATTATGAGCAGCATAATATCGGGAAGATCTCTGGAGATATATCTAAAAACAGATCCCATAGTATCTCCAATATATTTTAGAATATTATCAATGATATCAATTGCTCACAGATCCAGGACTGTCTCCTAGCACGTTGACCTAGGATATCTATCTATTGGGATCCATTGTCTGATGAATATCCTACCGGCATTAAGAGTACTGGGATCTCTGAGATGCAATCTATACCAAGCAGGGAGCATAGATCCTCCTCGTAGAAAGCCCCCACAGCACATGTTCCAAGCCCCAGGATCTTTGCTGCTATATATAGATTCTCACCAGCAAAGCCGGTATCTAGCAACGAGTATTTATAACCCCTGGAGCCGTACTTCCAAGCCGATCTAGCCCATAGAATTGTGAATATTATGGTTGATGCAGAGCTCCCAACATGATCTTGTCCTAGGGCTATCTCTCTCAGAAGATCTCTATAATCGCCCTCCTTTATAGGTTCTAGCGAGTGATCCAGGAAAATGTATCTATATATCCCCATAGAGAGCCCGCTAACCCTGTGAGCTGAAACATATATTTCGACAGGTTGAAGAGCCCCCGCACTGGGGAAGGATCTAAGGGGATAGACTCTATAGCCATACACACCCTCTTCCCACCTCGTGACGCCAAACGCTATATAGAGAAGAGTTGACAGAGTATCTATACTAATCGGCTCTCTAGAGAAGCTCCTCACAGACCTTCTAGTTAGAAGAGCCTCTGCAGCGTCAACACCCCTAGGGATCCTCGGCCTAGGGAGTACTATCCTCTTAGAACTGCCCATATTGAATCGAGGCATAGGCTCTATTCTATATACAACCCCTCTCTCGATCCTATCTCTTCTAATCCATGTAATTCTGTCGAGCCTAACTATATCACCATAGTACTTCAATAGCCACGGGAACATTGAGGGCTCCAAGCTAATTAGGAGTATCCTTTTATATATTGACAACACTCCCATAACAGTGGTAGAGAGCTTGTACATAATCACTCGGGCTTGTTGTTTTTAGAGCCCACATGCTCGGAACACTGCTCCCATAGCCTGGGCGGGATCATTGATTAATCTAACTATCTTGAAAGATCTAATTATCATAGTCACACAAAGAAGGTTTCTGCTCCACAGATATTTGTTATATGGTATTAAGAGATATCCACATCTACATAATAAGTTTGTTTAGGAGGCGTATAAGAGGGTATTAGCAATGTATATAGTACATAGACTACAAATTATACGAGGGAGATTAAATATTAGTTAAATTGAATGCTAGGAGATCCTCTATTAAATGCCCATCATGTGATCACACAGATAAGAGGAATAGAATCAATAGAGAGAAATTCAATTGCAGGGGATATGGATTCACCTTCAAAGCTCACATGCTGCCTGCCTAAACCTATTAACCTGTCTTGATGAAAGCATAGTAGCCATCAGAGGTGGGAAGCCTGCC
>Ga0101942_100183_pt1 | contig 37627 bp, 48 predicted proteins | sample DewCreD2012metaG_4_FD_75243 | JGI IMG/M metagenome (GOLD analysis project Ga0101942, IMG submission 75243) | Hot spring sediment bacterial and archeal communities from British Columbia, Canada, to study Microbial Dark Matter (Phase II) - Dewar... ...
GAATTTGTTCAGTCTGTGAATGATTGTTTTTTTTTTTCAAGCAGAAGACGGCATACGAGTTGCTCAGGAGTCGCGTGGGCTCGGAGATGTGTATAAGAGACAGTGGTATATTAGGAATAACTCCAGAACCCGCTTTACTGCAAAATTACGTACCTTTACAGTTATCGTATATAAAGATTTTATCATTTATAATAATCTTATTATCAATATTTATATTTGCTTATTTTGCAAGAAAGAAAAAATTAACTTTTGAAAAAAGTCTAATAGGTATTTTATCATTATTTTTTGTATTTTCATTTGGATTCTCTCCTCAGTATTTGATTTATATCTTAATATTACTATTTATTATTCTTAAGCCAAGTTATAAATACGTGATCTTTATTATTTTATTGCAAATTTTATCATTACTCGAATATCCTATTATAGTTAGTTTATATTTTTTAAATATTCTTCCATTAAATCTTGTTGTTTTCTTATTTTATTTAATTGTTTTATTAAGAGATGCTTTCTTAATATATATACCTGTTAATTTTTTAGTTGAAAGAGATGGGTAATAATTTTATCAAAAAAATTGGTGAAATAAGCAAAACAAAAAAAAGTAAAATTATACTGGCTATTGATGAACCAGAGATAAATTTTGATTTATTATCCAGTCTAGAGCCTTATCTGGTAGGATTTAAAATAGGTGCCATACCAATTATATCTTCTTCCATTAAAACGAAAGAGTTATGTGAAAAATTCTCTGATAAACTAGTTCTAATAGCTGATTTAAAAATTGCAGATATTCCATATATTTCTAGGAAAATAGGTAAGATGATGAAAGATCTAAGTTTCGATGCTGTAATAGCTCATGCTTTTGTTGGAGAAGATGTTCTTAAAGAATTGAATGATGAAATTCCAACCATAGCTGTGGTATGCATGACGAATGAGGGTTCATATTTGTTAAACGAAAATTTTAGATTGCTTACTCAAATCTCTAATAAGCTAAATTTAGCAGGCGTAGTAGCACCAGCTACAAAGCCTGATATATTAAGAGAAGTTAGGAAAATGACTAATTTGTTAATTTTCTCTCCAGGAATAGGTGCTCAAGGCATGCCATACGGTTCAGCAATAAAAAATGGTGCAAACTTCGAAATTATTGGAAGAGCTATACTTAAATCATCTGATCCTTTATTAGAAATTAAGAAAGCAATCAAAATGATGGAATATGAGCAAAATAACCGATCTATTGATTAAATTTGGAGCGGTCAAGTACGGTGATTTCATTCTATCTTCAGGTAAAAGGAGTAACATCTATGTTGATTTGAGAAATATTATTTCTTATCCTCAAGTTTATAGAGAAATAGTTAAAGAATCAATATCATTAATCAAGCATTTGAGTTTCGATGCTATTGCAGGCATACCTACAGGAGGTCTTATTTGGGCATCGCTCATTGCATATGAATTATCTAAACCTTTATGTTATGTTAGAAAAGAAGAAAAAGGACATGGAACTTCAAAAATCTTAGAAGGAGATTTGAACAAAGGAAGTAAAGTCATCATCATCGATGATGTGGCAACCACAGGTTCAAGCATACTATATGCTGCAGAAAAACTTATGGAAAACGGTTTTATAGTTAAAGATGCATTTGTAATAGTCGATCGTGAAGAAGGGGCTCGTAGTAATCTCGAAAGTAAAGGCATAGTTTTGCATTCTCTCTTAAAACTTAGGGATTTGTTGCTCTGAAGCTTTTAATTTTAACAAATATAATTTTAACGATGGGTTGGAAAAGTAGAGATGTGATCTCCATAGATGATTTTACAAAAGAAGATTTAGAAATATTGTTCAAAAAAACTGAGGAATTTGAAAAAAGTATCTCTTCAAATTTGTTAAAAGGAGTAATAATAGGGAATATTTTTCTAGAATATAGTACAAGAACAAGGATTAGCTTCGAAGTAGCAGCTAAAAAATTAGGAGCAGAAGTAATAAACTTAGTTGCAGAGTATTCTTCAATAAAAAAAGGAGAAAGTCTTTATGATACTCTTCATATGATGGATGTATATAGCGATTTGTTAGTTATAAGGAGTCCAATTGAAGGGACTGCAAAGTTTGCTGCAGATGTTTGCAAACATCCTGTAATCAATGCAGGAGATGGCTATCTTAATCATCCCACGCAAGCAATGATAGATCTTTATACAATAAGAAAGCTTAAAGGCAGACTTGATGATCTCAAAGTAGGCATATTAGGAGATTTAAGATATGGCAGAGCTGCTATTTCCTTTATGTTCGGCATTGCTAAATATTCCAACAAGCTATATGCGATTTCACCACCACAACTCTCAATGAGAGAAGATGTCAGAAACAAACTTATTGAAGCCAAAGTGGATTTTGAAGAATCTAGCAGTTTAGATAAAGTTATACAAGAACTCGATGTACTTTATGTTACAAGAATACAGAAAGAAAGATTTCCTGATATTGCCGAATATGAAAAAGTTAAGGGATCATACAGAGTAGACTTAAAAGTTTTGCAGAATTCTAAAAGAGATTTAATTGTAATGCATCCTTTACCGCGCGTCGATGAATTGAGCTATGAAATAGACAATACGCCTATGCAAGCATATTTCAAACAAGCAGAATATGGAATTTATGTTCGAATGGCGTTATTAAGTCTAATATTGAGAGGTGAGTGAAATGGAAGAGGTGGAAATGAAAGTAGCGAAGATAAGAAATGGAACAGTAATTGACCATATTCCAAGCGGTAAAGCATTAGTTGTATTGAGATTACTCGGTCTTACAAAAAAAGTAGAGAATACCTTAACGATAGCTATGAATGTCAAAAGTAAAAAATTAGGAGTGAAAGATATCATTAAAGTAGAAAACCTTGAGCTTGATCCTTCTTTAGTTAGTATACTTGCTCTTATTGCTCCAATGGCTACAATCAATGTAATAAGAGATTATAAGGTTTATGAAAAAAGCAAAGTAGTTTTACCTGAGTACGTTGAGGGTATATTGAAATGTCCAAATCCAACATGCATTAGTAGGCAACAAAATGAACCTATTGTATCTAAATTTAAAGTTATAGAGAAAAGTCCTTTGAAGCTTCAATGCATGTATTGCTATAGATATGTTTATGAGAATGAAGTAATTGAACAGCTTGTCGAAGGAAAATAATCGTTATCAATTAATAGGAAAAGTATTTTTAGAAAATGATTTTGTAGAGTGTGCAATACTTATAGAAGATGAACGAATAAAAAAAATATCGAAGATTGAATTCAATGATGCCAAGCCAATAAGATTCGGTAGCGGTTATTTAATACTACCTGCTGGAATTGATCTTCATGTCCATTTTAGAGATTGGTTACAATCGTATAAAGAAACAATAGAAAGCGGATCTAAATCAGCCATTGCAGGCGGAATAACTACAGTTCTAGATATGCCAAATACAAATCCTCCAATAAATAAGCTCGAGCTGCTTAAAAAGCGTTTTGAAGATTTTAAGAAAAAATCTTTCGTAGATTTCGGCTTGCATTCGAAGCCTTTGGATTTCAAAGAAATAGAAGAAGCGAGAATTTTTGCCTTCGGCTTCAAATTCTATGAAGAAGATTTACATTCTCTTCCTGATTACGTGAGTTATTTAAAAAAAGATAGGCTTGTATTTCATGCTCAATTCGGTCAAGATGAAGTAAGTGCTGTAGAATTCGTTTTGAATTGTACGAATGAATGCGAAAATGTTAGAATAGCTCACGTTTCTAGAAAAGAATCAATACGTTTAATAAATCGAGCAAGAAAGCAAAATAGAAGGATATATATCGAAGTAACCCCTCATCATACTTTTCTCTCTAGAGAAGACGTAAAGAATGATAAAGCTATATTGTCGGTAAGGCCTCCGTTGTCAACTAGAGAAGATAATATCGCTATTATTCAATCAATAAATAATGGCGATATTGATTTCATCGCTACAGATCATGCACCTCACAGTATTGAAGAAAAACTTTCCGAAAATCCTCCACCTGGATATCCTTCGCTTGAAATAGTTATTCCCATTTTTTTAACTTATGCTTTGAAGGGAATATTAGATATAAGAAAGATAATTGCTTGTTTTACTTCGAATCCTGCAAATTATTTGAAGATAAACAAAGGCGTTATAAAAGAAGGCTACTATGCAGATATAACAGTAGTAGATACGAATAATTTCTTTAAAATCGATCCAACAAAATTCATAACTATGGCTAAATTTTCACCTTTTACAGGCTGGGAAGTATGCTGTAAACCTGTCATGACTATATTAAGAGGTAATATTGTTTATGTAAACGGGGATTTTTTAACAAATGAGCCAAATCCTAAAAGCGTTTTCGAATTAGCATAACTTTATATATTATTTGGTCTAGATTTTAAGAATAAAGCGTGGACTCAGTAGTAAGGACAGTTAATCTCTCAAGGTTCTTTGGTAATACTGTTGCTTTAGATAACGTAAACATAACTATAAGGAGAAATGAAATATTTGGTTTGCTAGGACCAAATGGTTCTGGAAAATCAACGTTGATTAAAATATTAGCAACACTTCTTCTTCCTTCGGCAGGCGATGCTTATGTTCTTGGTTATGATATCAAGAAAGATTACATGCAAATAAGAAAGTATATCAATATAGTTGCAGGTGATGAAAGGCCAGGATATGGGATTTTGAAAGTTAAAGAAAATCTTTGGTTCTTTTCTCAACTATATGGCTATGGAATTAGAGAAGGATGGAAAATAGTAAATGAACTAATAGAAGAATTTGGAATGCAAGATTTTGCAGATAAAAAATTGAATAGAGTTTCATCTGGAATGTTCCAAAAATACAATTTTGTTAGAGGAATTTTGAATAATCCTAGATTATTGTTTTTAGACGAGCCTACTGTTGGTCTTGATGTTGAGATCTCAAGAGAAATAAGAAATTATATTAAATCTTGGATAAGAAAAGATCCTGATAGAACGATACTTTTAACAACGCATTACATGATTGAGGCACAAGAACTCTGCGATAGAGTAGCTATAATTCATAAAGGCAAAATCATAAAGATTGATACAGTTGAAAACCTGCTAAAATTAGTATCGAATGAGCATATCTTTGAGATTAAAACCTTTTATATAGATGATTCGTCGATTTCTGAAATAAAGAAGATTCAAGGAATCAAATCGTTATATTCAGATAATGATCCTGCAAGTGGCATTACTAAGATAAGGATAGTTGTTGAAGAAGAATCACCGATAGCAGATGTTTTAAGTGTGCTTAAAGAAAAAGGAATAAAAGTTGTAGCATTGAGCAAGGAGGAGCCTAATCTCGAAGATGTCTTCTTATACTTAGTTGGGAGTAAATTAAGATGATAAAAGAAATATTTAAAACCGCTTATGCTCGTGCTTACGTAAGAATAAAAGGAGTGAATAGAGACGTTACTCATTTCATCATAGACGTGTTTTTGCCATTATTGGGAATTTCCGCTATCTTATTTGCTTATAAAGCTTTAAATGCGCCTAATCAGTTCTTAGCAATTGCAGCTATAGGAGGTGCTATGATAGCTTTCTGGTATAACGTATTATGGAGCATGGCTTCTCAATTATATTGGGAAAGGGAAACGGGAAATCTACCACTGTATATAGCAAGCGGTGCACCGATGACAGGAGTATTACTAGGGATGGCTCTTGGAGGAGCATTTAACATGACTTTAAGAGCTCTTGGTGTTTTATTTGCGACTGTATATTTATTCAACATAAAAATATACTTAAATCAAGCGTTACCTGCCTTTGCAATATTTGTCTTGACGCTCTTTGCCCTATATTCTTTAGGCATGGTGTTTGCTTCATCTTTCTTGAGATTTGGTAGATCAATAAGTAAAGTAAATGAACTATTAGGTGAACCGATACTTTTCTTTTCAGGTGTTTATTTCCCGATTAGAGTATTTCCTTTTACTGTTCAAATTTTAGTATCGATTATACCTTTAGCACTTGGCATAGAAGGAATGAGGCAATTATTAGTTTTTGGTAATCCTCCCCTTACTATACTTTGGATATACCTTTCTTTATTGATTTTAGGAATAGTATTCTTCTATATTGCAACAAAAATGATTAAATTGATGGAAGAAAAAGGAAAGATTACAGGTACGCTAACTTTGAAATGGGAGTGATAAATTCTATTAGAAGAATAAGAGCATTAGTTTGGTTAGCTTTCCAAATAGAAGCGAATTGGACAAGATTTCCAATTTACTTATTATATACTAGCATAAGACCTACTTTCACTCTTTTATTAATGCTTTTCATAGTTGTAGCTGTAAGACCCAATCCTCAATTCGGATTTTTCATACTTGTAGGACAAGCTTTTTATAACATTGTAGGAAGTGGAATAATGGGCGTAGCTTATACATTGTGGGATGATAGGGAACATTATAGAGCGCTGAAATATGTATATTTGACTCCTAACAATCTTGCATTTTATCTCATAGGTCGTGGTCTATATAAATTCATTGAAGGTTTAATACCTTTAACAATTGCTTTCTTTGTAGGTGCACTTATAATAAATTATCCTATATTTAATTTGGTTCCTAATTGGTTACTCTTAATAACTAACTACTTATTAGGAATGGTATGGATTATCGCTTTTGGATTAATTATAGCTTCTTTCTTAATCTTCACTACAAATTATGGTTGGGTGGCTGTTGAATCGATAGTAAGTTCATTATTGTTATTCGGAAACGTAATATTTCCAGCTAGCTTATTACCTTACCCTTTAGATCAAGTAGCGAAATATTTACCTATTACACATTGGATGGACATCAACAGATATGCTTTACAAGGAGTATCCTTTACAAGCGTTTCAAATCAACTCATTATTTTGTTCGAAATGAGCATCACATATTTAATTATATCGTTAATACTTTTGAGAATTTGCGAAAGAATTGCGAGAAAAAAAGGATTAATAGATATCACTACTGCTCATTAATATATCAATTCGTCGCTGATTTTCAATAATCTTGATAGGGAGAAATGAACATCTTTTAAATTTCTCTTTTTCAGTAAGCTATAAGCTAAAACTTGTCCATATATTGAACTGATCAAAAAGTTTGTTGGATTCTTTTCTCCAAATACTTCATATTTACAATATGCAACGTAATTTTTTATTTTCTCATATATTGTTCTGCATCTATTATCCTCATTTCCCAATATTATTACAGAATCTTTCTCGCTTAAAGCGAATATATCCATATGCATAAATTGTTCGCATCTTTCAACCATGACTTTTGATCCGATCATTTCTATTAATTTAGCTTTCCAATATATTGAAAGAGGGAAATAAGCGGGTGAAGATACGATAAAGAAGCTTTCACCTTTCGCATCTTCAAATTCTTCAAAAGCTTTATCTATTAATTCTTCATTTATTTTTGAAAAATCGACATTCAATCCAAAAGCAACATATAAAGCGATAAGTGATTTTGTAAAACTTAAAGTTCCAGGAAGGACTATTGATTCTTTGTATTCTATATCTATTAAATAATCTGCAAGCTTAGCTAATTTGCTTTCTGGATTGCCTGTTATGACAAAAATCTTCAAGCCTTTTTTCTTTACTTTTTCTGCCAACCTAATGTTTGCTATAGTTTTACCTGAAACTGAGACGATGACCAATGCATTATGTATTTCTTTAAAACCCAATTCGTACGGATCTTCAACTCTTACACCGACTAATTCGTTTAACATTAGCGAAGCTGCATATGAATCTCCGCATCCGGTAACTATGATCTCTGAAGGATTCAATATCGAAAAATGCAATTCTTTAATTTTCTCATAGAATTCCCTAAGCGAATGAGTTTGTTCTCTTATTTCTTTCGCTATTAATTCTATTCTATTCATATATTGTATGAAACTTAACTAACTAAAAACTAGATTGCTGAATAGGTATTAATTCCAATTCAAGAACGTCTCCATCTTTCAAGCCTAGCTCTTTTCTTAAATTATGAGGACTTATTACCTCAACAACTGTTTCATCATAATGAGTCCTTTCTAGCGTTATGACGCATGCTTTGTATTTATCTTTAATCATTGCTGGATAGCATTTAACCCATCCATACGTTCTATATTTTGTTTTAGTACCTGGTATGAAGATATTAGGTTGAGATTCTAGAGCTACTCTTGTCTTTGGTTCGATGAGTTTCAAATTCAAAGTACCTGGATAAGGTTTAAAGCCAAGTTTTGAGATGAACTGTTTTTCATAATATTTTCTTGTAACGTAATATGCACCTTCGCCTATACCCGTGAAAACTAGACCTTTGACGATCATACTCTTTTCTTCTTCTAAGTTTCTTTTTAAAAGTAAATAAATTTCTTCCAAAAATTTCCTTCCTTCTTTAGAAATGAAAATGGTTTCTCCTCTCCCATCTATTTCTCTTCTAATCATTCCTTCTCTTTCCAATTCAATCAAATGCCTTGATGCAGTTTGTTGAGTCGTTCCTAAAGTTTTTGCAAGTTTACTAGTTGAGATTCTTATAGATCCTTTTAATATACCAAATTCCGCAAGCTTAATCAAAGTTAAATAATAAATTTTCATAACTTATTTTTTTGTAGCTACATATAAATATTTTAAATTCTATGTGGGTCTATGCGTAACATAAAAATAGCCATAATTGCTTTATTAGCAGCAATAGTTTATATTCTATCTACGACAGTTTCTAAATATTTTTCTTTCCCTATTTTACCTTACTTGAAGTTTGATCTTGCAGAAATTATTGTATTACTTTCTTTGTTTCTATTCGGACCTTATGTAGCGATTATTTTATCAATACTGCACTTCATCCTACTTCATTTTCCATACACAGAATTCCCAATAATCGGGCCTGGACTGAAATTATTAGCAGAACTAACAACAGTATTCTCAGCTTATCTAGCTTTTAAATTCACTAAGAGTAATAGCTTGAACATTAGATTGATTTATGCAGTAATTTCCGCCTTGATTATTAGGAATGCTGTGATGACTTTTGCTAATTATTTAATATTGACTACCATCTTCTCAGGTTTCATAAACTATCTATACAGCACAATTCCTAAAATAACAGGATTAAGTGCTGCAACCTTTGAAGGTCAATTGATTTTGATACTTTTATTCACTTCAGTTTATAATACTCTTCATGTTTTCATAACTTTACTTCCAGCATTCTGGTTATCTACTATTCCTAGCATGCCTCAGTTAGTTGCACCAATTAATAAACACTGGCTATATTCTTTAATCAACAAAAATGGGAGTGGAGCCAGAAAAAACTAAAATAATAAAATTAATATTGGATGGCAAGACTGAACAAGCATTAGAGATTCTTTCACAACATTATAAGGTTGAAAAACCGAAAATTAAAGTAGGATTGCCTAAAGGCAAAACTTATGTCCTTGCTTGCTATGTTCCTAAAAATAATACAATCTATTTTAAGAAAGGTGAATATATTTATAATCCTTTTATAGTTTTGCATGAATTTTATCATGTAATAAGATATTCGATGAGAAAACATAGAGGTAATGAAAAGCTTGCTGATAAATTTGCAATTGAATTTTTAAAAAATTAAAAATTAATTATAATTTTTTAAGGATATGCTATTGTTAAGGTTAATGTTGAATTTATGCTTCCAAATATAAACACTCTTAATGTGTAGTTTCCTGCACTAAGATTTACTGCGATGCTATCTCCTACTTTAGGATTCAATTTAAACCAACTAAATCCGTCTTTAGGTTTATTATGGTCAAATAGCAAAATTTTAATCGCCTTTACATTCCCGCTAACATTTGTAATAGTAATCGTCCAACCTCCTGCTGTTACATTGATAAAGCTTTCTTTAGCAAAGGCAAATCTCTTATGTTTAATCGTTAAAGTTATTTGTTTGGTTTTTTGTTCTTGTGCTAAAGCAGATTGCATTGCTGGCACGATTAGCGCATATCCTATTGTTATAGCAATCGCTATAATCGCTATAACTGCTACAAGTATCTTTTTGTTCATATATTATCCGTTTTATTTCTTCTATAAAAGATAAGTGTCTTGAACTTACTGTTCAACCCTCTTTAACGTTTCTAAGTATTTTTCTCCGAAACTTGTTAAAGATCTAATGTTAGCTTTTCTATTTTTTATGATTTGAATATTTGAAGATATTAAATTTAAATCTTCTAAATCTTTTAAATGTTCATACAAAGTAGCTAGTTTAATATTAATATTAATTTCTTTAAGTTTTTTCCACAATTCATAACCACTCATACTTTTTTCCTTAAGTAATTCCAAGATTTTCAATTTTGTAAAACCAATTTCATGACCCAGCTTTATTCTCTTAATTGGTCGTTTATTTAAAAGAATTATATTTCCTATTTCCTTTAAACCTGAACCTGTCAAAACTATAAGTACCCTTGAGCCTTCTTTTATTTTATGCTTATTTCTCAATTTATATAATACAGATAATGCTATCGAACTAATAGGCTCAACTAAAATGCCTTCTTCTTTTGCAAAAACAGACATCGCATTTATCATTTCTTCTTTACTCGCAACCTCTTCGATAAGCAAATTTTCTCTTTCGATTTCTTTAACCAAAGATTCACAATACAAAAAAGAAGGATCTAAGTCTATGAAACTCTTTGCAGCATCCGAATTAGGCTTTGCGCCAATAAATAATACCCTTTTCTTAATTAGCCCCATCTTGTTCAATTCCTTATAAGCTTTGAAATAAGAATATATATTTGCACCAGAACCTATAGGCAAAATGATATAGTCAGGTATTTCTTCTTTAAAATATTCAACAATCTCATACATTTGAGTCTTAAGACCTTCGATGAATAAAGGATCAGCTTGGGTTATTAAATTAGTTTCGTTCAAAACAAATTTATTGTATCCTATCTTGATCTTTGCTCCGAACCAAATCATTTGTAATAATTTAAAATGATTCACTTTTTCATGTACGAAAATTTCGCAATCTAGATTAGCTCTTGACATATATGCAGCAATTGAGCATCCAAAATTTCCAGTAGTAAAACATTTGACTTCTTTTACTCCTTTGTCTTTTAAAAAAGAGACATAAATAGCAGAACCCCTATCCATAAATGTCCCTGTAGGATTCAATCCTTCATTTTTTAAGTAAACTTTTAATCCCAATTCTTTGCTTAGTCTTTGAGCTTTAAGAATTGGAGTTTTACCTTCGCCTAGGCTTATTTTAGAGTTAATTTTAGGAAAAAAATGTTTGTATCTCCAAATTCCAATTTCTCTTTCTTCAACAACTAATTGAGAGGGAATATTATCTAGTTCGAAGATCAAGAAGCTATTGCAATTAGGGCATCTTTTTAATAATAAATCTGAGCTTTGAAATTTGCAATTAACACATCTTAGCGACATCAAAAATTATTTATTTGATATTACTTAAATATGGAAGATATTGCTAAAAAATTCTTTGATAAATCTATCAACGAGAAGGAAAGAGCAATATTTGAGCTGGGCATAGCATTGGGATTCGTGTATCATCAATTCTTAGGTCTTCCCTTTAGAAGGAAAAATAAAAAATATATAGAAAAAGCTGTCGAAGAAGCAATCCTTTCCCAGCCATTCAGAATTTATGCAAATGTTAAGCTCAAAGCTAAATCTAAAAAAGAAGATACATATTCATATGATGAAATATCTAGAGATAATATAGATGTTATTATAAAAGTCAAATATGGCAAAATTATTGCTACTGGTCGTTTAAGATTTATAAAAGAGTTGAATTATCCATTAATGTATATCGAAAAGATTGAATGATTTAAGAATAAACTATTTTTATAAATTCCTTAATATTTATTCTTTTAAATCCCTCAATTTCTACTCCTCCATTTGTAAGATTAAATAGTTGTATTTCATTACCTTTTTCTATGTTTTTCTTTGCGAACAATTCTAATAATTCCTTCGCTATCTTTAATTTTTGAATCTTTTTGGTTCTATCGAAGATTATCGGTTTTGAAAATTTTCCAACCTCTTCTTCTAAGTTCATTCCTACTAGAGTAATACTTTTAGGTTTGAAATATCCTGCAATGTATACAGCTCTATCCCCATCCGTAAATCCACCAAAGTTAAATACCTTTTCCCTTGGTTTTACTTGGGTTGTACCCATTACTTTCTCTAATTTTGGAACATATGTAGCGATTTCCATTTTATTATCTCCATGTGCATGGACTATCGCTATGCTACCCGATTTAGAGCAAAGAACCTGTTCTTTAAGATATCCATCTAAATCTGTAACTATAATATCAGGATGCGTTTCAAAAACTTCCATGAAAGCTTTTGTAGCTCCATCACAAGTTATGAATACAAGATTTTCTCTTTTGATTCTTTTTAAGCCTTCAAGATCTTCAATGACAGAAGGACCGGCACCAACAATGATTGCATGCTTTCCTATAATTAGAGGCTTTATCTGAGAAGGTTCTAATCCCCTATTTCTTATTAAAACGTTTAGCATTTCTGCTGCTCTTTCATCTTCTATTGGCGATAATCTTAAGCGTTTTGCGATGTCTTCATATATCTTTAACCATTCATCAAGAGTTAACATTACACAATATATTATGAAAATTATCTATTAATTCATATCTTCTTAATCCTGTATCCATAATTATCTGCTTTAACAATTTTAATTTCAACATCTTTTGATAAGTTCTCTTTTACTATATTTATTTTTAGATTATCTTTTTGATAAAGAGCATAAACAATAGGACCCCAAGAGCTTTGACCAGCCCCATAAGCTCCATTTTTCAATAGAAAATCTACATATTCTTGAATAGTATGCGAAGAAAAGATTCCCCCTTGTGCCTCTTTGAAATTAAATCCAACCAGATATTGGAATTTTGTTAAGGACTTGCCGAAGTTTTCAATATCTTTCTCTTTTATAGCATCTTTCATGTTTTGCAATAAATAATACATCTCTGCAATGTTCTCCTTTCTTGTAGCAGGAAGTTTTCTAATGATTTCATATTCTATTTCTTCCGAAAGTCCTTTTTTCAAGTTTTTATTAAAAACTAAAACGAATACCCAATCTTCTGGGAAATCACATCTGAATTCAATTGTTGCAATATCATCTTCCTTATTCATGCCTGTATCTATTATGAAGCCGCCGTTAAGGAATGCAGCTATTCCTATCCCTGAAATTTTTCCTAGTTTTAATTTTTTCGACTCTTTATATGGGTCAAAATATTTCTTGTTGATATAATGCAAGGCATATGAAAAGCTTAAGCAAATTTGCGTAGTAGAGCCTAATCCCACATGACTTGGGATTTCATTTATAATTCTGAATCTGACTTTCTTCTTGAATTCCTTTGCATATTCAATAAATCTTTCAAGCAATTCTTCCCTATTTATTCCTTCGATTAGCAACTCATCATTTTCTTCAAATGAAGCTATAAGTCTAGGTTCTTGAATAGCGCAGCCTGCACACTTAAAGAGCGTATAATCTAAGTTATTTATATTAACGATCCCAAAATGAAGCCTCGAAGGAGTTTCAATTATCACTTTTGAATTTCAATGACTCTTCTACTATTTTGCTGATTTTATCCATTATTTCTTGATATTTTGTATTAGGCGCAATTCTGCGAACTAATTTCTCATAATGGTCGATTAAAGAAATCATTCTTTCCAATTCATCATATAGTTTCATATTTAAAAATACCTTAACTCTTGTCGAATGAATGAGCGTTTCAATCACTGCAAATTCAACACGTGTAAAAGGTCTTTCATAAACTTTTTTTGCATAAACATATACTGGTTCTAGTATGAAATTCGCTCTCACACCATCTTCTTTAATATCTTTTAGCTGTACTTCGATGTAAAGATTAGAACTTTTTAGTCTAGGAACTTTGAGTTTATAAGAAGGTTGAAATTCTTCTAGAGAAAATTCTCCATACGTAGCTTTAAAAAATAATTCTACATCATTTACAACATTCATCACTGCTTTCTTTTTCATCTTAATGTATTTGTAACTTTGCGTATCTTTAAATGGTCTTATAACCATTTCGAATTCATCGTTAAAAGAAAATCCCATCGAAGCCATATGTGGCGATCCGTCTTCTTTTTCAAAAGTTATTATACCTTCATAAATGATGTTGGGTTGGAATATGACCTTAAGCTTATCTTTAATAGGCATAAGTATATTATATAAATTGTCTATCTTATTTTAAACGGCGTTATATGGTTATTTTACTAGTAACAGGGCAGCTAGCGAGCAAATTAGTAGAAGAACAGGCTAGAAAATGCAATAAACCAGTTAAAGTCGTAGTTCTTAATTTTCCTGTTGCTTCTCTTATGAAACCTGCTTATATTCTTAGAGAAGTAAAGCCGCATATAACTCCAGATGTCGAATGTATAATGGTACCTGGTTTGGTAAGAGGTGATGTAAGTATTATTGAAAAAAATCTAGGAATAAAAGTAGTGAAAGGACCTAAGCATGCTTATGACATTCCTCTTATAATTAACAACTTTAACATTGGCGATCTTTCTAAAGAAATACCTGCTGATGAATTAATAAAAGAACGATTAAAGAAGTTTGTTGAAAATGAAATATCTAAAATAGAACATGATTCAGAAATAGCGAATAAAGAAGGAAATTATGAAATAAGAGGATTAAAGTATGGAATAGATTTTCCTGTTAGAATTGTAGCAGAAATAGTTGATGCACCAGAATTGTCTTTGAATGAACTGAAGATGAAAGCTTTGTATTATGCAGATTCGGGAGCTAATATAATTGATATCGGAATGGTTGCGAGTGAAAACAACGCTGATAAAGTTAAAAAAATTATAGAAGCTTTAGGGGAAGTAACGAATTTACCTTTAAGCATTGATTCTATGGAAGCTGAAGAGATAAACGAAGCAATCAAGGCGGGAATAGATATGGTTATAAGCTTAGATTTAAGCTTGCTAGATAAAGTAATGGTTAAAGAACATGTTCATTATGTCGTAGTTCCTATAGATCTATCAACTTCGTATTTTCCTAAGTTTCATGAAGAGAGAGTAGAATTGCTGGAGAAAATTATTTTTAATGCAAGAAAGAAAGGTTATAAAAATCTCATAGCTGACGTAATTCTCGATCCTCCGTTTTCTAAATCTTTTATAGATTCTTTAGTTGCATATAGAATTCTAAGGCAAAGAAATCCAAATTTACCCATACTTATAGGCACAGGTAATATAACAGAATTAATCGACGCAGATACTCCAGGAATGAATGCATTATTAACTATGATGGCATATGAGCTAAGAGCTTCCTTTATTTTAAGTACAGAAGTGAGCGATAAATGCAGAGGTGTTATCAAAGAGTTAAGCATAGCATCTAAAATGGGTTTCGTATCAAGATTAAAGAATACATATCCAAAAGGAATTGGTTATGACTTGCTCATATTAAGAGATAAAAAATTGAAAGATGAAATTCCTGAAGAAGAGAGCGCTCAGGTTATTTATGCTGAAGGAAACGAAGGCTACTATGTACAAGATCCTAAAGGTTGGTTTAAAATATACATAGATAGAAATAAGCAAGAAATACTCGTTCATTATAAGGCTTCATATAGAGATGCCAAGACTACACTCATAATAAAAGGTAAGAATCCTTCAGCAATTTATAGAAAAATTTCAGAACTGGGTCTGATTTCAAAAATAGATCATGCTGCATACCTAGGCGCTGAACTTCAGAAAGCCTATATTGCATTAAAACTAGGAAAAAGCTATGTTCAAGATTCAGATCTTTTTTGATTAAATTGTTTAAACATATATAACTAATCATAAAAAAGTCTGGTTAAAATTCTTTTATCTTATGCAATCAAATAGGGCTGGATTCATAACATTAACAGCGATGTGTGCTGCATTATATGCTGTCTCTATAGTTGCATTTTCATTCATACCAACACCTTGGGGCATTGGTCATTTCAGACCTACAGTAGTGATACCTGCATTCTTTGCATTCCTAGGTGGACCATGGATTGCTGCAATAGGAGCTGCAATAGGAACTTTTTTAGGAGATGTTGTAGGTTTATGGCCAATGGGTCTTAGCAATCCATTGCTTTCTTTGGTTGCCGGCGTTCCAGCAAACTTTTTAGGGTTTTTATTGTTCGGTTATTTAATAAAAAGATATAATACTTTGCAAGATTTCGTATGGGTTACTTTACTTGCTTTAATTGTAGGAAATTTCATTGCAGGTATGGGGGTAGCTTTTTCTTTAGGAATACTCATACAAGCTGTAGGGGATTTATCTTTAACGGGTAGATTAATGATCGCGATTGGCTTAATGCTTTACTGGGTTGTTACCATGCTACCTTTCATGTATGTATTAGTACCTCTATTAATAAGATATCTTTCTCCAATTATGCCAATGGCTATAAAAATGCAATCAGGAGAAGTTCCTGGAATAGGTGTTTTGGCTATTTTTGTTGGTATAATTTTATTAGCTTTTTCATATTTAGTTGGGTTTCCATTAAAGCATTTCTTTGTTTTGTATTTTAATGTAGAGGAAGCTGCTATATTTAGTTTTATTGCAGGGGTATCATCGATAGTCCTCGGTGCTATAAGCCCTAGGGTTTATGAAAAAAAGATCTAGAACCATTTATGTTCCAGCAGGACTTTCGAGTATTTTTCAAGTTTGTTACGAAGGTAACAGAGATCTAGAATTAGAAGGCGCTAGAGGCGGTGGCTTTAGGCTTAAATTAGGAACTTATACTTATGCAGAATTAAGTAAAGTCGATGAGGTTTTCATAAATGGATTTAAAGAAGAAGGAAGGACAAGCTTAAAGGTTATTGAATTATTCAAGAAAAAATTTCAAATTGAAGAAAGTATTCGTTTGTTTCATAAAATTGAAGTACCTATAGGATGCGGTTTTGGAACAAGCGGTTCAGGTGCCTTAGGTGCTGTTTTTGCAATTGCAGATTTATTCGATATTAGGGCTTCTTATTGTGAACTTGCTAATATAGCTCATAAAGCTGAGATTTTATCATTAACAGGTTTAGGTACTGTTGCTGGCTTATCTTCATTTAAAGGTTCTTGTGGATTAATCATTGAAGCAGGAGGACCTTGTATATGTAAAACTCAGATGCTTAAAGTTGATAGAGATGATGTTTTGGTATCGATTGTAATTTCTAACATAGATAAAGCAACTGTTTTGCAATCCGAGGAGAAGAAAAAACTCGTTAATGCCTTAGCTGAAGATTTGATGAAAGACATAGATGATGCTTATTCGTTACTTGATAGAGCAAGCGTGTTTGCTATCAAAGCCGGCTTTGCAGATGCTTATCTTCAAAAATTGATGGATTTCATGCTTAAAATTGGTTTTAAAGGAGTTGCTCAAAACATGATTGGAAAAGCTGTTCACGGTTTAGTAGATAAGAATCATCTCGAGCGAGTTGTAAAAGAATTATCAAGAAATCTAAATTATAAAATAGTAGTATCAGAATTACAAGAAAAAAATCCTTTATTAGATTATTATAGTAACGTATAAGGCTATAATTATAAAAACGATAGCTAATCCTAGCATTAATATTTCAATCTGATTATCAAATTTTGCTACTTGTTCTTGTAATATTGCTTTAAAACGATAGAATCCATGATATATTACAGATGCGATTATTATAAAGAATATGATTCTAAGGATTAGTTTATTGATTATTTGATTAATTATTTTTGTTATATCATAACCGAAATATTGCATTATTTCTAAATAAAATAATAGTGCTGGGAATAATAATGCAGCTATTGTAGCAGTTGCAGCAAACAATGCCCAAGTAATTGCATGAGATCTATTCATATTAATGCAATTATTAAAATTATCGAAATTATTACGAAAACCATCAATGATGAAGCGAATACTATTCTGCTATCTAAATATTTTTTGTTTATTTTAATTCTGATTATTTTTGGCATTAAATAAAACCAAGATATGGAATGAATCAATGCAAAAATCATCACTATAATAGCTATAGCAATTTGTAGAGGGCTTGAAAATAAAATCGTATACGATTTATCGTTATAAGATAATAGTTTAAATAGCACATATATAGCATAAATTGCAAGTATAAAGCTTGAGATTTCTCTTAAAAATTTGAATGTATATCTTGCATTCCTGAAATATCCTACTCTTGTCTTCATCTCAATGATTTAATTGCGAGCATTAATTTTAATCTTTGGATTGAGAATGCAGGATCAACACCTTTAGGGCATGCATTTGAACATTCACCCCAAAAACTGCATTTCCATACAGCATCTTTATCATTTGCAATTTTAAGTCTTTCTTCTTCAGCTTGATCAATAGGATCCATTAGGTATCTATATAGCAATGCAAGAGTAGCAGGTCCTTTAAACGTTTGATCATAACCAAATACAGGGCATGCTGCAAAGCATAACATGCAATTTATGCATGCACTAGGATTAGCTATCACTTCAAGTTCTTCCGGTTTTATTATAATTTCCTTCAACTCCTCCTGTCTTATTATATATGGCTTCATTTCCTTAAGATAATCAATGAAGATATCGAAGTCTACGACCAAATCCTTAATAATATTGAAGTTATAAAGAGGTTCAACAACTATTGGTTCTTTTAATTCTTTTATTCTTGTTTGGCATGCTAGCAAAGGTTTTCCATTTATCACCATTCCGCAACTACCGCAGATTCCCATTCTACAGGAATATCTGAATGTTAAGGTTCTATCTATTTCATTCTTTATATGAATTAAAGCATCAAGAACCATTGTATCATCTTCAGCAAGTACTTTATATTCGCTAGTATACACTCTTTTAGAATCCGGATCAAAGCGTTTAACTAATATTTTTACTTCGCTCATTTCAATATTTTCTCTCTGTAGGTTGCCATCTAGTTATTACTACAGGTAAAAATTCTATTCTTGGCTCATATTCCGTCTTATAAATCAGTTGGTGTACTAAGAAATGTTCGTCATCTCTTTTAGGATAGTCGATTCTATAATGGGCTCCTCTAGATTCTTTTCTTTTCAAAGCTGAATAAGTTATAGCTTCTGCAACATCTAGCATGAAATCCAATTCCAAAACTTGTATAAAATCAGTATTGTATATTTTGCTTTTATCTACAACGCTAACTTGCTTGAATTTCTCCTTTAGCTTCATTATGCTCGCAAAAGCTTCTTCAAGCTCTTTACCATTTCTGATAATTCCTACTTTTTCCTCCATTATGTCTTTTAATTCATAAATGAGCTCTGAAGCAGATATTCCGTTTTCTTTCTTTAGCAATCCTTCAAATATTCTTTTTTCTTCATTCAATACTTCTTCTTTGTTCACTTCTAAGTAATCATGTTCTAATGCAAATTTAGCAGCATTCCTTCCAGCTAGTGCTCCGAAAACGAGACATTCTGTCAAGGAATTCGATCCCAGTCTATTTGCTCCATTTATGCTAACACATGCAGCTTCGCCTGCAGCATATAATCCAGCTATTGGAGTTTCTCCATTCTTATTTGTATGAACTCCTCCCATCATGTAATGCATTGTAGGTCTTACAGGTATCAATTCATTATATGGATCAACTCCTGCATACTTTTCTGCAATCTCTTTTACAGTAGGTAATTTCTTCTCTATAACTTCTTTTCCTAAATGTCTAATATCAAGACCTACATAGGCTCCATATTTTCCTTCAAACCCTCTTCCTTCTTTTATCTCATAATATATAGCTCTTGAAACAACATCTCTTGCCGCAAGTTCAAGCTTTTCAGGTGCATATTTTTTCATGAATCTTTCATATCTGTTGTTTAAAAGATATCCTCCTTCACCCCTTGCTGCTTCTGTTATTAATAAACCTTTTCCAGGAAGACCTGTTGGATGGAATTGAACAAATTCCATATCTTTTAGCGGTGCACCCACTCTATAAGCAAGAGCCATACCATCACCAGTATTTATTGCACCGTTAGAAGTTGTCTTATAAAGTTGTCCTATACCACCTGTGCATATTATCGCTGCTTTACCTTCAAAGTAATGTAACGTTCCGTTCTTTATATCTATTGCAGTCAAACCTTTAAATCTTCCTTTCTCAACGATTAAAGAAGTGACGAACCATTCATCATATCTTTCAATATTATCATACATTAAAGATCTTTGAAATAAAGTATGTAGAATGTAAAATCCTGTTTTGTCTGCAGCAAAGAATGTCCTTTTAACAGACATGCCTCCAAATGCTCTTGCAGCCATTTTACCGTTTTCATCTCTTGCCCATGGGAGACCCCATTTCTCTAAATTCAAAAGTTCTTGAGGAGCTAATCTAACAAATAATTCAACAGCATCTTGATCTGCTAAAAAATCGCTTCCTTTAATTGTATCGTAAGCATGTGAATCAAGATTATCATATTCTTTTATTACTGCAGCTGCCCCCCCTTCTGCTGAGACTGTATGACTTCGCATAGGATATACCTTGGAAATCAATGCTATTTTCAATTTAGAATCGATTCTTGCTGCTTCTATAGCGGCTCTTAATCCTGCAGCTCCAGCCCCTATTATTATTACGTCAGCTTTTATCTTATCCACAAGTTAATATAACTCTAGAGTTAAAGAATATTAACCCGATAATTGAAGAAATCATGATGCTAGATTTCGTAGCTCTCGCTATTGCTCTGATAATATCTTTAGCATTTGCGCTTCTAGTAATATATTTGAACTATAAATTAACCCATAAGCCGAGCAAATCAGAGATCAAGCTTTCAACGTATGAATGTGGAGAGGAATTATTGGGAGAAGCCCAAGTTAGAATGAACGTTCAATATTATATTTATGGTATAGCATATCTCGTTGCTGACATAATTGCTATTTTAGTATTAATTTGGGCTATTGAATCGATACAATTGAGCTTAATAGGTTTGGTAGGAATGATATCACTACTATTGGTAACAATCTTTAGTGTTGTTTATACATTGAAGAAGCAAATGCTAAAATGGGTCTAAGTATAAATAACAGAATTTGCACTATTCTATTAAGCTCATGAGACTGCTCGATATATGGCAAGATTTCAAGATATGGATAGTAGATCCTAAAAAGTTACCTTTTGTAGACAAATTGCTCATATGGGGAAGAAGGAATTCGCTTTGGCTTTTAGTCTTTGGAATAAAATGCTGTACAATTGAAGGTTTAATGGTTGCAGGTGCCTCTAATTACGATTTCGAAAGATTCGGTGTTTTGCCAAGAAATAGTCCAAGGCAATGCGATTTGTTGATAATTACTGGTCCTATATCTCATAAGCTAGCACCTGTTGTTAGGACTTTATATGAACAAATGGCTGAGCCTAGATATGTTATATCATATGGAGAATGCTCCATATGTGGAGGACCTTGGAAAGGAATGTATAGCATTGTTGACGGTGTCGACCAAGTTATACCAGTAGATGTTTATGTTCCAGGATGTCCTCCAAGACCAGAAGCTTTAATTGAAGCAATTATAAAATTGGAAGAAAAAATTATGAAGGGCGAAGTAAGAAGGAAATTTTTACCTAAGGAAGGTTATCCTGTAGTAAAAGAAGATTGGAGAGTATGAGTCAAGATTTAGAGAAAAGATTAAAAGAAATCTTACCTTATGCTGAGATATATAAAATTTACAAGAATAAATATTATGCAAAGATTCCAAAAGATAAGTGGCTAGAATCTGCGAAGAAATTAAAAGATGCAGGATTTGTATTATTATCTGCTGTAACCGCTGTAGATAGGTTGAATTCAATTGAAGTAATGTTTATTTGTAGAAGATTAGAGGCAAATGGTCTTGTAATAGTAGGAACTCTTATTGACAGAAATGATCCAAGGATACTTTCTCTAGTTCCTATTTGGGAAGGAGCCCATTTTCATGAAAGAGAAACTTTTGATCTTATGGGAGTTTATTTTGAAGGTAATCCTGACTTGAGAAGGATTTTGTTACCTGATCACTGGGTCGGTCATCCTTTAAGGAAGGATTACAAATGGTGAGCATACAAGAAAAAACTGTAGGTAGAGAGGTAAGGAAATTAGTCATCAACGTTGGTCCTCAACATCCTTCAACGCATGGACCAATGGATTTGATAATAACTGTCGAAGGTGAAACAATCATTGATGTAGACGTAAAGCTAGGTTATATTCATAGAGGAATAGAGAAGCTTTGCGAGCTCAGAAATTATTTCCAGATACCAACTTATCTGAATAGGCTCTGTTATGTAAGCGGAATGTTTTGGGAATACGGTTTTGTTAAAGCTGTTGAAGAAATAATGGATGCAAAAGTACCTGAAAGAGCTGAATGGTTAAGAGTCATAGCATGCGAACTTACAAGAATTGCAAGCCATTTAGTCTGGTTCGCTGCATTTGCTGCAGATGTAGGTTTATTCACAGCATTTCCATGGGGCTTAAGAGACAGAGATAGAATTCTAGATCTATTAGAAATGATGAGCGGCCAAAGAATGACATTTGGTTATTTCAGAGTCGGTGGCGTGAGATATGATTTACCAGCCGGTTTTCACGATTATGCAGAAAAAGCTCTTAATTACGTTGAAAGGAATCTGAAAGATTATGAGAAATTAATCTATGAAAATCCTGTTTTTTTAGCAAGAACTGTTGATATTTGCCCAGTATCTGCATCTAAGGCAATAGAGCTAGGTTGGACAGGTCCAGTGCTAAGAGCTAGTGGTGTTAAAAGAGATTTAAGAAGAGACGAACCTTATGCTGCATATGAAGCTATTGATTTTGAAATACCTGTAGGTAAAAAAGGCGATACTTTTGATAGAGTATATGTAAGAATGGAAGAAATAAAACAAAGTATAAATATAGTTAGACAAGCACTAAAAAGATTACCATCAGGTCCTTACCAACATAGAGCTCTTCTTTATCCCCCACCTGGTATAGGCTATGGATACGTCGAGGATTCAAGAGGAGAATGTGGTTACATGATTGTAAGCGATGGTTCACCTAAACCGTATAGAGTTAAAATAAGAAGCCCTGCATATGTTCATGTAATGAGTTTGCCCAAAGTGATGAAAGGTTCAAAAATAGCTGATTTGTATGCCATTCTAGGATCTTTCGATCCGTGTCTAGGAGAAATTGACAGGTGATATGATAGATAACATAATAATCTTTTTAAAGTCTTATCCTTTGCTTGTTTATGCTCTAAGAGTTATTGTAGCCATGATATTTGCTTTAATTTTCATGCTGATTAACGCTTTAATTTTCATCTACGTTGAAAGAAAAGTTTGGGCAAGAACTATGCAACGCATGGGACCTACTTATGTTGGCAAATGGGGAATTTTGCAGCTCATAGCGGATTTCGTGAAAGTACTGAATAAAGAAATAATCGTGCCTGCAAAAGCTAATAAATTAGCTTTTCTTTCAATGCCTGTTTTCATAACTGGGATATCTTTACTTCTAATAATTATAATGCCCTATGATTATGTGGTGGTTAATACTTTGCTTGTTCTTGAACCTTTCATAAGTTGGATAGGTTTGCTGAAATATGCAATAGTTTCTCAATACTTTCAAGTAGGTGTATTATTAATATTCGTAATACTTAGCTTTAATCCCATCTTCATTTTGCTCACAGGTTGGATCAGCAATAATAAATATAGCGTAATAGGAGGCTTCAGGGCTGCTGCCCAGCTTTTAAGTTTTGAAATTCCTTTCTTATTATCTGTAGCTGCAGTTGTTGTATTAACAGGAACGCTTAATTTATATGAAATAGTAGAAAAGCAAAAGAACATGTGGCTAATATTCCTTGCACCTCTCACTTTCATATTGTTTTTAATTACAGCTATCGCTGAAGCTGAAAGGACTCCTTTTGATATACCTGATGCAGAATCTGAAATAATTGCAGGTTGGAATACTGAATATAGTGCATCTCCCTTCTTACTTTTGATCATGGGAATGTATGTGAGAGCATTTGTAAGCGCAACACTTCTTGCCATCTTCTTTTTTGGAGGCTGGTTAGGACCGACACTTCCTGGTATTTTGGCTCCAGTCAGCGGGCCTTTCTGGCTAATGATTAAAACCTATTTCTTCATGGTCCTCTACATATTAATAAGAGCTGCTTTTCCAAGATATAGAATAGATCAGTTATTGAATCTTAGCTGGACGAAGCTTCTACCTTTATCGATCGCTAATTTATTAATAGTAATTGTTCTTAAGTATTATCTTGTAAGCATTGGATTCATGAGCTGATAAGCTTATATCGATGATAATAGAAGAATGATTGAGGTGTATCCCAAGCAAACAATCAGGGAAAAATTGAAGAAGAGAATTCTAGGACCTTTAATAGCATTTTTCACTGTAACAAAGTATGTTTTCATAAAGCGTCCTACAATTGAATATCCTACAAAAACAATAATATTTCCTGAAAGATTTCGAGGTGTTTTAGAAGTTGATGACGAGTTATGCATAGGCTGTGGTATATGTGCAAAAGTATGTCCTAATACTTGTATCTTCATGGTTCCTTATGAAAAAGGAAAACCTGCAATGATACCAGAAATAGATCTCCAACATTGCATGTATTGTGGTTTATGTGTAGATTATTGCCCTCCACAAGCAATTTATCATACACATGTAGTAAGCATAGTCGGTTTCAAAAGAGAAGACTTATACTTAGATCAAAAGAAAGTAACTCGTGTCCAAGAATTAGAATATAAATAATGAATATTGAGGGTTGCATTTTTCCTGATGAACTACTATATAATCTAGATAATAATACTTGGTTGAGAAAAGATAATGGTAACTTTACCATAGGAATAAATTCTTTCTTAGCTTGGTTTTCTGGAAAATTTTTTAATGTTCGCTTCTTTGGAAATGAAATATTTGAATTTAATTCTATAATTTGTTCTTTGGAAGCTGTTAGGAGATTTGATGTTATTCGCGCACCTTTTAAATGCAAATTATTAGAAATTAACAGAGATTTACTAACTAAGCCAATACTGTTAAACAAGGATCCTTATGGCAAAGGTTGGATCGCTAAGCTGAAGCCACTTGAATCTTTAATTCGAGCTTCTTATAGAGATATTAATGAATTGAAAGAAGAAATATCGAAAAAATTAACCGATTATAAAATCAAGTGTTTTTCTGAATATCCCGATTATGAGTTCTTTGAAATAGGTGTAGAATGTTCTTTAGTATTGGCTAAATTGAATGAGCTCTTTTCTACTTCAGAAATAGGAACCGTTGTTCATATTGTTTCAGACGATCCTACAGCACCTATAGAGATGATGAGATGGCAAGAACAAACTGGACAAAAATTTGTTGAGTATAAAAAAGAAGGAAATTTATTTCATTTAATAGCTAAAAAAATACGATAGTTATTTTTCAATTGGATTTTTAACTATGCTTCCCCACTCAGTCCAAGATCCATCGTAATTCTTTACGTTCGGATAGCCTAGAAGATATTTCAAAACAAACCATGTAACTGAGGCTCTTTCACCTATTCTACAATAAGTCACAATTATCTTATCAGGCGTTACTCCTCTGCTTCTATATATCTCTTCCAATTCCTTTCTTGACTTAAATGTACCGTCTTCTTCTCTAACCGCTAATGACCAAGGTATATTAATTGCACCAGGAATATGTCCTCCTCTTTGTGCTTTTTCCTCAGGATATTCAGGTGGTGCAAGGATTTCTCCTGTATATTCCTTAGGGCTTCTAACATCTACAAGTACATGATCTTTCATCTTTAATATTGCCCTAACATAATCCATGTATACTCTTATAGTTTCATCAGGCTCTTTTGCCTTAAACACTGCTCTAGGATATTTTGGTATTTCTTTTGTGAGCGGTCTACCTTCTAAAATCCATTTCTTTCTACCTCCATCCATTAATTTGACCTTTTCAACACCATAATATTTCAATATCCAGAATGCAAAAGCAGCAAACCAGTTATTATAGTCACCGTAAAGTATGATTGTAGTTTCATTGGATATTCCGTTCCTTGATAATAGATCTTCAAGTTGTTCCTTGGTCAAAATATCTCTTACAACTGGATGATTCATGTCTTTTTTCCAATCAAACAGAACTGCACCTGGAATGTGTCCTTCATAGTAGTTTGCTATGGGGTCATAATCTACTTCAACAATCCTAATGCTTGGATCATTTAAATGTTCATTTACCCATACTGTGCTTACTAGAACATCAGGATGTGCATATTCTTTAAACTTCTCTTCAGCCATAATATAACAGTGTTATAAAAATGATATAAGCTTTTACAGGCCTGAACAATAAAAATATAAATCGACGAATTGTGATATATGCGACAATGGATTTGATAATCGATAGCAATACATTGCTTTATCTTGTAGCGATTGGATGGGCAACCTTATTCTCATTTCTTGCGATAAGAACAAGGGACATACTATATTCAGCAGTATTCTTAGTTGGAATGTATGTTGCAAGCGCATGGGCTCTAATTCAAATAGGTGCATGGTTTTTAGCTTTAATCTATCTCTTCGTTAATGCAGGAGGCGTATTAGTATTAATAATATTCGCGGCGATGTTAACAAGACCGACTATAGATATTCCTCCTACTAAAGAATTATCAAGAGTTGCATTCATAAATGCTCTGTTAATAGTAGCATTAATAGCTTCGATGATATTGATCTCTAAAAGCGAAATTTATACATCTTTTTCATCGAACCTTTCTCTAATAATAAAACTACTTTTTAATGATTATGGCATTACTTTATTCATTCTTTCATTGGCTGCATTAGCAATTTATTTAGGAGCGATTTACATAGCTAGCGAAGAGAAATGAATGCAATAATAGCTTTAATCGCTGTACTTCCTTTACTGCTTATAGGAATATACGGTATTCTTGCTAGAAGGCATCTAATAAGAATAATAATATCTATCGAAATAGCAATGAGTGCGGTAATATTAAGCATTGGCACATTAGCAACTGTCAAGGGTTCTTTGGGAGAAGTTTTAGGAGTATTAGTTATTATAATCATTGCTTTAGAAGCTGCATTAGGCTTAGCACTTGCTATAGAAATGGATAGAACATATGGAAGTGTAGATATTCTTGAGATTAGAAAATTAAAAGAAGAAGAAAAATAACATGCCAGCACTCATTGATCAAGATCTTTATAGTTTCGCCTACTATTTTTCTCCAATTATCACTCTCCTGATAGGAGCAATAATTGTAGCCCTTATAACGCTGGTCAAAAGAATTAAGCTTGCTAAGATGATATCCTATATTTTCATGCTATCCTCACTTTCTTTATCTTTCTATTTCTTATCTAGAAATGTTGAAGTGTTGTTCTTCAACAATTTAATCAGTGTAGACAATTTCTCCATTGTTTCATGGATAGCTTTAATAGTGGGCGCTATTATATCACTTGCGGCATTAAGTGAAGAACTTCTAAAAAGGGAAGCTCAGCCCTTGCTATTATTATCATTGGCCGCCTCACTTATTGTAGTATCAACACGAGATTTAATTTTGCTTTTCTTAGCAATAGAAGCTAGTGTTTTCCCTGCATACGTCTTAGTGGCTCAATTCAAAAGAGATTATTTCTCACTCGAAGCAACAATTAAATTTTTCATATTCGGAGTATTATCTACCTTACTTTTTGCATATGGATTAGCAATAACCTATGGTATCTCTGGAAGCGTTTCATTCCTTTCTTTGTATAACTATTTCGAAAAGAGCTTATTGGGCTCCGAAAAATCTTTTATAATACTAGGAATTTTGTTGATTATTGCTTCGCTAGGAATAAAATCAACATTGGTGCCATTGCATGTTTGGGCAATTGATGCATATCAAGGTTCTCCTACAAGCATCGCAGCATATTTGTCATCGACTGCAAAATTAACAGGAATAATAGCTATTGCTTTGTTGCTGAGTACCGCTTTTAAACCAATATTCTATCTAGAACCTTGGTTTAGGTATATTTTAGCAATTCTTGCACTAATAACTATGATAGTACCTAATGTTGTTGCATTAGTCCAAAGAAATATTAAGCGACTTCTAGCATATTCTTCTGTAGCCCATGCAGGATATATGGCATTGGTTTTCGTATTTCCTTCAGAAACTTTACCTCTTTTAGGCTTCTATGTTTTGACATATAGCATTGCTAAAGCTGTAAGTTTCTTAGTTACAAATCGAATTAGTGGTGAAGGAAGTGAAAGCCCTTATGAAAAATTGTTAGCGCTCTTCAAAATAGATCCTTTAGCAGCTACGACCTTTACGGTTGCATTGTTGTCTTTAGCAGGCATACCTCCTTTTGCTGGTTTCATGGCCAAATTTTTATTATTCTTAAATGTAGCTTTCAGCAGCATATTAGGAGTTTATTTAGCCTTAGTAGCGTTGATAATGAGCGGTGTATCTGTTTACTATTATGCATACCTAATTAGACTTGAAGTTATTATTGAGAAAAATTCTCTTCTAAAGAGCAATAAAACTTTAGAGACTGATATTATGATGATAATATCTATAATTGCACTATTATTGTTGACCTTCTTTCCTTCATATTTCTATTATCAAAAAATTCTTTTTTAAGGGTACATTATTAAATCACAAATATCTACATTGAAATCAACTATTTCCTTTAATATATTCAATATTATTATTTCATAATAGCTTGAATTTTCACTCATCTTAGTTAATGCATCTTTTAATTTAATAAGTTCTGATTTTATTTCTTCAACGTTCCCTTTCTTCCTAACAAAATATACTAAGCTTTTTTCTTGTAAAATTTGCAAATTGGAAACTAGATCGAGCAAATTATTTAAAAATTGAGCTTTAATCTTTTCGTTGTTTGAACCTAAAATCTCTGCTAATCTTGCAGCTTGATCGCCTATCTTTTCTATGAAATGCGCTGCAATTCTCAAATCTAAACAATCTAATAATGTCAATTCAAGCTTGCTCAGCAAATGTGGTCTTAATATTAAGGTCCTAAGTTGTCTGACCAAAAGAAAATATAGCCTATCGACTTCTTCATCTCTTTCATGAACAATTTTTAAAATTTCTCCTTTATTGGATGCTTCTTTAACTGCATCGACATACATTGTAGAAGTTATTGCGCTCATCCTAAATAGTAGTTTGATAGGATTTATCGAAGATTCATCTATCAAATTTTGTAATGTTATCAAATCTCTTCTTTCATCTACGATTTCTAATCCGCTTAATTTCCTAGCTATTCTAATTATATTGTCTCTATCTTCAGTTTTGAATCCCTCTTCATTTACAATTTTAATCATATTATAGCCTACAAGATAATAACTTAGTATTTTCTTTTCTATTGAGTCTTTATCATAATTTAATGTAACTTCTTTTTCTTCTGAACTTTCTTCTAATATAGGTAATATAACGAGCTTCCCATCTTCTTTCATTTCTAGCTTAATTTCGGCCCCTTTGTTTATGTTATATTCCTTTATCCATTTAGAGGGTAATGCAATGTAGTATGAATTACCTATTTTTTGAACTCTCCTTATCATTATAGAATAAAATCAGATAACTAAATGAAAAAGATGAGAAAAGCCTTTAAATAATTCAGTAATTCTATTCGTGGATTTACCTGAGCCTGCTCTTGAGTTTCTAGCAAGTCTAATAGGTAAGAGTAAAAATACAAAGAGAACGTATTTGGTTGCAATAAAGAAGTTTCACAGTTATATGAATAAGACTGATATCAATGAATCTGATGTTTTGCGTTATCTAACAGAATTAGAATTTAAAGGTACAAAACCTTCGACTTTAAGATTATATGCGATAGTTCTTAAAAAATACTTAAAGTTCTTGAATAAGAATGCTTCAAAAATACCCATTCCTCCTTTAAAAAATGAACCTAAACAGATTTATGTAAAAGAAGAAGACTTGCAAAGGTTTCTTTCTTCTTTCGGGAATTTACGTGATAAAATAATAGTTAGACTGCTGTTGTTTACAGGTTGCAGAGTTGGTGAGATAGCAAATTTACACGTTGAGGATATCGATTTTTCTAGAAGGATAATTAAAATCGTCGATCATGGGCACTATGAAATCAAAAGACCTCGATTGATACCTGTCGATGAGCAAACATTGGCTATGTTAAAAGAATATTTAGGAGGCAAAAAGCATGGAAGAATATTCGATTTAAGTGTAAGAGCGATTCAGAAAATGATTAAAAAACATGCTCTTAAAGCGGGTCTTCCTTATGGACATCAAATAACACCTCATAAGTTAAGGCATACAATGGCTATATATTGGATAACAAAAGGTGGGGATTTGAGAACATTACAAAGAATTCTAGGGCATAGCAGTATAAGAACTACAGAGATTTACTTAGATTATGATTTCAACGATATAATGAGGGTTTATGATAAAGTGACAAAAAATTTCATGAGTTCATGAAGTGGAAAGCCTTTTAAACAAAATTTCAAAAAGTTAACGATGAGTTATTGGCGATTCATGAATGATATGGGTGATGTAGCGTATAATTTAGCTGTCAGTGAAGTTCTTCTCAGAAGTGTGGGAAATGAAAGAGCAAGTAATACTTTGAGGATTGCTTATTGTAATCCTAGTTCAGTAATATTAGGTATTCAGCATATACCTCAGAAAGTAATAAACATTCAAGAAATAAGGACTCTGAAGTTTAATATAGGTAGAAGACCTACAAGCGGCCCAATTCTATTTTTCACCGATAAGCAAATGGCAGTACAATTTTTCCTTAAAGATAACAGACCTACATCTGATAGCATGAAGAGAAAAGTTATAGATATTATGATAAATGCTTTAAAGGAGCTCAATATCAATGCTTCTTATGAAGAGCCATATAGTCTTTATGTAAATAAAAGAATGCTTGCATACGTAGATGTATTTAGAATAAATCATGCTTTAGGCCTAACATTTTATTTCAACGTTGATAATGATGAAGAATACAGAAAGCGAATTCTAACGATTAATTCTTTACCTTATGCCACTCCTTCATACTTCACAAGTTTAAAATATGAATTAGGTCAAGAATATTCTCCCTCAACTTTCGTAGAGACTATAAAATCTGTGATGAAAAGAGAGCTTGGAGTTAGCTTTACTAATCAAAGACTAACTGATTATGAAGCGATGTTATTAAAATCCCATATAGAAAAGCATACCATGAGTGAGTGGATTTATGAATATAGAAATAAGAATATCAATGCTTCTTCAGATGTTAAAGCTGTAACTATTGATACAAAAACTGGTTTCATAACTGTTCTAGCTTCAACAGATCGAGGCTTGATAATGAATATTCATATATCTGGAGATTTCTATATTTATCCTCCTGAAGCTTTGGAAGCTCTTGAAGCTGGTCTTAAGTTTGCACCTGCTGATGAATCATATATCGAAGAATATGTCAAGAGATACATAAAGGTAGGAAAAGTTGAACTTTATGGAATCGATGAAGAAGAAATCGTTGAAGCGATAAGGAGAGCGACAATTCCTTAATTTCTTTTTATCGTTATATCTTAGTGGAATCAATTGATGAATTACTGAAGAAATTAAAAGAAGGAAAAATAAACGTTAAAGAAGCTAGAACTATTCAACGTTTCATAGCTAAGAATTTGATTAAGAAGGATCCTGAAAATGTTCGAATCGTAGCAGGTTTAGACTCTGCATATTTAGGCGACAAAATGATCACTGCTATCTCTTTTTATGAAGTTAATGAAAGAAAGGTATTGCATGAAGAATATAGCATAGATGAAGTTAAATTTCCTTATATACCAACGTTGCTATTTCTGAGAGAAGGTCCTCAAATGGTAAATTTGGCAAAGAAAGCAAGCATGAAGGCTGATGTTTATTTAGTTGATGGTCATGGAGAAGCACATCCTTACAGAGCAGGCCTTGCATGTTTCGTTGGTTTTATGCTTGATTTGCCTACAATAGGAGTAGCAAAAAGCAGGTTATTCGGAAAAATTGAATGGTTTGATGATGAAGGAATCTTAAAAGACGGTGATGAAGAAATTGCTATAGTAATTAAAGTTTGTAACAGAAAATATTTTGTTAGCGTAGGACAAAGAATTACTTTGAAAGGAGCTTTTAATATATTTAAAAAAACTATTGAAGGCTGTATATCTGTACCGTTAGAACGTGCTCATATATTAGCAAATACAATAAGATCTAAGTATGAAAATAAAAACTCTGATCCTTCCTCCTTTAGATAATAATGTATACATCGTATATGATGAAGAAAGAAAGCAAGCATGCGTTATTGATGTAGCACTTGGCGCAGAGGAAATATACAGATTTGTCAAGAATAAAGGATTAAATGTCAAATATATCATAAACACGCATGCTCATGTAGATCATACTGCGCATAATAAAAAATTGAAATCTTTACTTAGCGATTCTACTCTCGTAATTCATGAAAAAGATAAGGATTTGATGAAAGTTTTATTCAATCAAAAATATCCTTATATTGCTGAAGATTTGGAATATCAAGAGCCTGATATGAAGTTAAAAGGTGATGAAATTTTAGAGATTGGTTCTTTTAAATTAAAAGTCATACATACTCCAGGTCATACACCTGGCTCAATTTGTCTTTATAATGATGAGGAAAAAGTTTTATTCTCAGGCGATACACTCTTTTTGGGTACATATGGAAGAGTGGATTTTCCTTATAGCAATGAACAAGACATGCTCAATAGCTTAAGAAAACTTGCCAAATTACCAAGAGAAACGATTGTTTATCCAGGTCATGGGGGTGAAACAAGAATAGGTCTTGAATATTGGCTTTTTAATTTATAAACCAATGATTTACCTATGAATATAAAATTAGAAGCTATTGAAGAATTCTTAAAAGAAATCTTCCAAAAGGATGTAAAGTTGATTAGCGTGGAAGGAATAGAAATAAAAGAAGGGTCTTTAAAAGGTTATGGTTATGGTTTGCCTATAATCATAACTTTTCAAGTTGAAAAAGAATTAAAAAAAGCTGTTATTGAAACCATGAGAACTGACAGATTTGGCCATGAATACAAAGCTGATAGATTTCAATCTCTTATTTTAGCTTACGAATCTTATAATAAATTACCTAAGCACGCAAAAGCTTTAGCTTTAGGTTACTTCAATGAAGAAGGAAAACTCATTCCTCTTATAAAATTTGGAGAACCTTTCATTTTAGTTGAATTCATCAAAGGTAATTTATATTATCTAGATTTAGAAAGAATAAGGGATACAGCTTCATTGAATGATCTTGATATAAAGCGCTGTATTTCGCTATCTAAATATCTAGCTGAAATTCATTCACTCAAGTCAGAAGATAAAGAAATATACATTCGCAGGATAAGAGAACTTTTAGGTCATGGAGAATGCATCATGGGCTTAATCGACAGTTATCCTACAAAGAGTGAATTTTATGATGAAAACTTTTTCGTAAAAATAGAAAAAAAGCTAATTGATTGGAGATGGAAATTGAAGAAGCTAATGCACAGAGCTAGTCAAATCCATGGAGATTTTCATCCTTGGAATATATTCTTTATTGATGAAATTGATTTTGTTTTGAATGATAGGAGTAGAGGAGAATTTGGAGAACCCGCAGACGATCTAACAGCTCTTACGATAAATTATATTTTTTTCTCTTTGCAACGCTGGAATAAGCTTGAAGGTCCTTTTGAAATTCTCTATCAAAAGTTTTTCGAAAACTATTTGAAATTAACGAATGATGAGGAAATATTAAAAGTATTGCAACCATTTTATGCATGGCGGGCATTGGTTGTTGCCAGCCCTATTTGGTATCCTAATTTAAGATATGAAACGAGGAAAGCTCTCTTCAATTTCATAAATAATGTTTTAGAGACTGACTATTTCGATTATAAGTCTGTGAATTCGCTCTTTTCATGAAATCTTTTTGTATATGGCTTACTGGCTTACCAGCTTCAGGTAAGTCTACAATTGCTTCTTTACTTAAGCAAGCATTGCAAAAAATGGGAATTACTGTTCAAGTTCTTGATTCAGATGAGCTAAGGAAAGTACTAACTCCTAAACCTACTTATTCTTTAGAAGAAAGAGATTGGTTTTATAGTGTTCTCGTTTATATTGCTAAATTACTCGTTGATAATGGAGTTAATGTCATAATTGCTGCTACAGGAAATAAAAGACGTTATAGAGATGAAGCTAGGTATCAGATTAAGAATTTCATCGAAGTTTATTTAAAATGTGATATTGAGACTTGCATGAAAAGAGATAAGAAAGGGATATATGAAGCAGCTAAAAAAGGCTTAGCATCAACGGTTCCTGGTCTTCAAGATCCTTATGAAGAACCTGATAACGCTGAATTGATGCTCGAGACGAATAAATTGAGCCCTAATCAATGTGTTGAGCATATTATCAATTATCTCATGACTAGAGATATCATAGACTCTTAAAAAAACATTGAACATTTTATTCTACAAAACTAATAAAATGTTCAAAATTATTTTGTTATATTGATTCTAAGCATTAATACTTTATGTTATCCTTGCCTATCAATAAAGCAACAATAATAGCAATAGTATTGCTCACAACAATAGGTATTTCTGTAGGCGTTATGGCATCTAATGTCTATGGCCCATTTGCTTTTATAAGTTATAAAGTACAAGGAGAGAAAGAAGCTCAAATAATTCCTGCTCATTTTAATCTAGGAGAACTCACTCCGGGTGAAAAAGGAACTATTCAAGATAATGCTACAATAGTAATAAAAAATTCAGGTGATTATACTCTTGCATTAAAGCATGTTAAGAAATTAAAGAAAGTATTTTCAGAATTTAATGTTTCAATAACAATTGCAAATAATACAATAAAATTAAACTTATACAATACTACTTATACTCTATTTTTAAGGAATGGTACATATGTTGTAAACATCGTAATAAACTTTGTAGTAAGTGATCATCCTAAGTCTGAAGATGTGAAAAACGAGCCTCTATTAATAATTCATCCAACAGAAGAACAAGAGGAGGAAGATTAAAAAATAAATTTTTTATTTAGCGTAAGTAGCTGGTGAACTATCGAATTTCTTTCTACAGCTTTCACTGCAGAAATAATATGTTTTTCCTTTATAATCGCTCTTGAATTTTGCTTTAGAAGTATCTACTTCCATTTTACAAACAGGGTCTATAGCTTTCGCCATCTTTTTTTATTTTATTATCTAGTTTTTATATAAAAGTTACAGTACGTAATTGTGTGGCTAAAGACCTTGTTTGTGGAATGTATGTAGATGAAGATAAAACTCCTTTTAAATTAACATTAAGGGGAACTACTTATTATTTCTGCAGTTCGGGCTGTCTTGAATCTTTTATAGCTCCTTTGAAGGAAATAAGAAATCTTAAAATTCTTACTTCTATTGCTATCTCATTCGGTATAATGATTTTATTCTTAGAATTCTTTCATTTCTCAAATTGGGTTCTTTTAGCTTTAGCTACAATCGTTCAATTTTATCCTGGCTTAGTTTTCTACAAAGGCATGATCGATGCTATTAAGGCTAAACAAGCAAATATGGATACCCTAATTGCAATAGGAACTTCAGCAGCATGGATTTATAGCTTAATTTTCGTTCTTCAGAGTTATAATTTAATTCCTAGAATAATCGAAGCAGACATGGGTTATTTCCTTGAATCAACATTAATAATAGGCTTTGTCTTATTAGGAAGAACTCTAGAGAGGATGATGAAACATAGAGCAACAGAGGCTCTTGAAAGTCTTTTGGAGCTTCAACCTTCAAAAGCAAGGTTATTGAAAGATGGTAAAGAATTTGAAGTTAATGTAGACGAATTAAAAGAAGGCGATATAATACTAGTCAAACCTGGTGAAAAAATCCCAAGTGATGGCGTAGTGATTGATGGCTTTTCATACGTTGATCAATCAATGATAACTGGCGAAAGTATACCTGTTGAGAAAAAAGCAGGAGATGAAGTTATAGGTGGTACTATAAACAAAACAGGAATTCTAAAAATTAAGATAACTAAAGTAGGTGCTGAAACGCTCATATCTCAAGTAATTAAAACTGTAGAAGAGGCGATATTATCTAGAACACCTATTCAAAGACTAGCAGATAAGATAGCTTCATTTTTTGTTCCTATAGTTGTATTAATAGCAATATTTTCTTTTGTGTTTTGGTATTTGATATGGAATTTACCATTGGCGATTTCGCTTTCTATATTGATATCAGTTTTGATAATTGCTTGTCCATGTGCTTTAGGAATTGCAACTCCTGCAGCATTATTGATTGCTGCTTCAAAAGGAGCTAAACAGGGAATATTAATTAAAGGAGGAGAATATTTAGAGAAAATACATAAAGCAAATGTAGTAGTTTTCGATAAAACAGGAACACTGACTTACGGAAAACCAAAGATTTCTGATATAGTCATGTTTTCTAAACATGATGAAAATAGCATATTAAGTCTTGTAGCTTCGTTGGAAAAATTGTCTACTCATCCTTTAGCTCAAGTAATAGTTAATGAAGCAAATAAAAGAAAGCTTGAATTATTTGAGCTAGAGTATTTTGAAGAAATCGCTGGAGAAGGTGTAAAAGGAAGAATAAAAGAGCTAGAAATTTATTTTGGCAATGAAAAAATAATTAAAAGGTTAGGAATTGAATTGGATGAAAGAAAAAAGAAGATAACTGTAGATCTTGAAAACCAAGGAAAAACATTATCATACTTAATTTTAAATAATCAAATAGTTGCTTTATTTGCTTTTTCAGATACGATAAGAGAAGAAGCAAGACATGCGATCAATGAGCTTAAAAAGCTGAATATTGAAGTGGTCATGCTAACCGGTGACAATGAAAGAGTTGCAAATGCAGTAGCGAAAGAGCTGGGCATAAAAAAGTTCTTTGCAAACGTGATGCCTGTTCAGAAAGCTGAGATAGTAAAAGGTTTGAAGAATGAAGGAAAAGTTGTAATCATGGTAGGCGATGGTATAAACGATGCTCCAGCATTAGCTATTGCTGATGTTGGCATAGCTATTGGTAGCGGTACTGATATCGCTAAAGAAACAGGTGGGATAATACTGCTTAAGAATTCTGTATTAGATGTAGTAAAGGCTATCAAATTGAGCAAGAAAACATATAGCAAAATAAAGCAAAATCTATTTTGGGCTTTCTTTTATAATATTATCTTAATCCCAATAGCTGCAGGTTTACTCTATCCAATAGCAGGAATATTATTAAATCCCATTTTCGCTGCAATAGCTATGGCCCTGAGCTCAATAAGCGTAGTAAGCAATTCAAGCCTTTTGTTAAGATACAAAATCTAAACCTTCTCAACGATCAATTTGGTTCCTTCAATACTTCTAACTATGACTTTATCCCCTTTATTTATTTTTCCACTTTTCGATATTGCTGTCCATACCTCGTTTTCTAAATAAACTAAGCCTTCATGGTTGAAATCAGAAATCACTTCGCCTATTTTTCCTATTAAGACTTCCTTACCTACAACAACAGGTTTCTTAAGGACACTAAGCGCTCTATAAGTTATTACGCTAATCATGATCAAAATAGCTAAAATCAAAGCTATGAACCAGGCAGGTAAATAAATTCCGAATAGAGGTAAGATGATGAGCAAAACTATAATGAATATGAACTCATCTATAAGACTTGCAATTAAAGCTAATATTCTGTTCATACATGCTCTTAATCAAGAATTGAAATAAATATTATCAATGTCTTTTTTAAGTTTGCAATTGAATAATACTTACAGATTTCTTTGAGCTATCTAGCTAAATAATGGCTTCTCAAAACTTTTATTCTTAAATATTGTAC
>Ga0101942_100185_pt1 | contig 37189 bp, 39 predicted proteins | sample DewCreD2012metaG_4_FD_75243 | JGI IMG/M metagenome (GOLD analysis project Ga0101942, IMG submission 75243) | Hot spring sediment bacterial and archeal communities from British Columbia, Canada, to study Microbial Dark Matter (Phase II) - Dewar... ...
TTAAAGCCAATACCCGGAGAGCCTCCATCTCTCATCAACCCCCCTACTGGGTGTAGGTTTCACAATAGATGCCCCTTAGCTATGGATATATGCAGATCTAGGGAGCCCTTGCTAATAGAGATAGAGAGGGGCCATAAAGTAGCGTGTCACCTCTACACAGACGCGTAAATATTTAATATTATTCTGCTTAGTGAGAGGGTTATGGATCCATATATATAGCCCATTATTTCTTACTAACAATTGCCTAAAGTTCTGGAGATTTTCCACGCATAATAGAAGATCTATCACAGCTGATTACTATCTAGTAGGATTGTCCTCTTTGATTTAATAGATAGCGTAGTCATGGTGATTAATATTTCTCTAGTCGCTATTGTGTAGTGATCCCAACCTCTGATCTCGCCAATTGCATTTAGAATCGAAGCCACAACTCCTCAGCATCTCTCGTCAGTTTGGGTATGATTTGTAGGAATCCACTTTTCGCTTGAGCTTAAATACCCCTTCATAACATTTAATAATAGAAAACTGATTTGTTATAGAACTGGGAATTCTAAAAGATCAAATAGAATACGATGATCTACTATAGAATTGTAAGCATTTCACATATATATCTCACAATCAGCATTCTCATTTTCCCGACAAGGTAAGAGGTTGAAGGATAAGAAAAGGTCCAGTCTTGTTAATGATATATAGATTGACAAGATCTTTCCCTATAGATGATCAAGACCTATGAAAAGAAGAGCTAGCATAAAGATCTTTGATATTAAATGATTAATGATGGTTGTATAGCTATATATTATTAAGAGGGATAACAGGAAGGGAGGAGCTCATTAATCGAGAAAATAGCTGCTCAAAGGCTGGTGCAACTCTGAGGATAGATGAAGATTGTAAAGATTGTAGAGGGCAGACTCTTGGACGAGTTAGCTCTGAGGATCTTATTTGGATGGCTCTAAAGCTTCTCAAGAGAGAATGAGAAAGGTATTGGAAGTGCATAGTCTTCTATGTAACCGTTAAGAGGAAAAGGGAGCAAGAGCTAGCTGGTAAGAGTTGAGCTAAAAGCTTATAACTTGGTAGCCTTTTTCAAGGAAATATGCTATTCTATTCCCAACTGGTACTAGGTTAAGCCCCAGATCCTCAAGGCTCTTCTCTATGCCAAGGCTTTTTGCTACATTGATGCATGCAGCGTCTATAGCGCCTCTCCTTCTCAGCTCCTCGATCATTCCTCTCATCTCACCCTCGTAGGACAATATTCTCTTCTGGCTTGGGCCGAAGAAGATTACCTTAAGATCTTCAAACCTCTTATCCTCTACAGATCTATATGCGAACCTCACACCAAGATCTGCTTTCTCATCCCCAGACATGATGAGGATAAGAACCCTAGCCATAGCCTATCACCGCTTATCTAACATGCAAGAAGGATAATAAGCATTCTCTGAATCCCGCATTGAGGGATAACACTTAAGACCCAAGCAAAGAAACCCGAACCTAGTATCGGATCTATCTCCTATTACTATGTCGGACATCTTAATGGCTTGTTTATAGAGGATAGTCTCTCAGCTGGGTCGGCATGTTTCCACAGAGTAGGTCTCTAATCCAGATTAATCACAGTCTCTATGCTATACCTAATAGCGAGTTCTAGTACATAGATGTTAGCAGATCTAGATGGGGTTCGGGTTTCATCGGGCTTGATATCCTTGATCAAGCCCTCTTTCCTTGGTCTCATTGAATCAGGCAGGGCTTTCCTTTTCATAGTGATACTGAAGAGAGACAGAAAAACTGTTCTCATACCAGACAATATGGACATAGGATCCAAAAATATAATATCATTAGGAGATAAACCCCAAAAGCTTTGCGTAAAATGAGGAAACGGTCTCTAGGTCTTCTACTGTCATGCTATAAAAAATATAAAATATGTCCTTCTCCCCAACCTTAATGGCGGAGTTAGTTAGATCTACTATGTCATGAAACTATACTCTAGCCACCTATAATCTTCTTACTACAGCTCTAAAAGGCGGCTCATGGAATAAGCATGGCGGAACTTAGATTCATTGGTTACAACTGAAAGTCTCACCCTTCTAGGGTGGGGAGAAGGTTTAGTGTTTAGCCGTTATTTCTTGGAGAAGTTTTTCCACATACTCTAATATCTTCTTAGCCATGTTCAATGCTTGTTCAGCATCATATCTGGTGTATAATTCCTCTGCAGGTATACCCGCTTCTTCATCACCGTACATTGCGAGTTCTCTCTCTTTTCTCAGGGATCGTGAGATTGATGCAAATTCGTCTATGTGTTCTCTGAACCATTCTGGGAATCTATTCCTTTCTCTCCTCAACACAGGCCCTGGATCGTGCCATTTAGGGGGTTCAACCCCTACTAATCTTAAAGCCGCCTTTAGCGATAATTCCACAGCCTCCTGGCATTGCCTCACTACATATGGGTAATTTCCTGACTCCAGCTCTTCTTCTGCATGTTTTAATCTGTCCCGTGCTTGCCTGAGATAGGATTTTGCTAATACGATATTATTCAATTACTATCACATCTCCATATTTCGCATCTTCTTTAAGTACCCAGTACCATTTTTTTCCTATATAGATCCTCTTAGCGCCTAACTCCTTTAATTTCTCAGATAAACGTATCAATATTTTCTCGAAGAAGCAGTCTTTATCATATACTATTACAGCATCCTCGACCATGTCTAGATATAGAGGCGATATTTTCTCAGCCTCTTCTCTGGTCTTAAGGATCGGCGATATAGATATTGAGTATCCCTCTTCATACAACCTCTCCAACAATGGATCAATTCTCTTCTCAGCCTCAAGATACCTTTCGATCCTCTTGAGGCGGGACTTCGGCAGATTATCTACAACAATTAATAGATCAAGATCACTATCTTTCCTAGCATCACCTCTAGCCACACTGCCGTAAACCACTACAGAAACTAGATCTGAGCCAAAAACATTGACTAGTTCATCAACAAGACTCTTCACAACAGATCTATAAGGTTCAGTAATATATTGAATGCCTCCCTTAAACAATCTCGATGTCATCTCTAATAAATTATCCTCAGAAACATATTATATTCTTGACATCTTCCCTATCCTAAATGGTGGGGCTTTCAATTGTAAAGCTTTACTGTATTTACCAGTTCGTCTGGATCTTGATGGTTTATTTGCCGGTATCTTGCTCTAAAGTCTCTTATGAAGTCATTGACCTTTTCTATGGGTTCCCGGGGGGATGGGAGTTTTCTTTCCTATTAAATTTACAGCTAAAAGCCCCGACTTCTAAAGTGATGAGAAGGGCGTGCTTTAAAAACTCTCTTAGCGCAGCCCTGAAGAACTTAAGAACCTATATTAGTCTATATTCAGAGCCAGCGATGGTCTAAACCGACTACAAGCTCTCTATAAAGGGCTCTATAGGTATCACTACTTAACCCTTAGATTAGAGCTGAGGATCTTGTTTATGGCATGGTTCAGGGCCAATTTATATGTATTTAGAGAGACTCCATAGATCCGGCCTGGAACTAGCCCTTCACAGCTATTGAAAGGGCTATCTTCTGCCTTAGGATCAAGAGCTATGGAGTCTCCCTAAATGTGATCAGGGATTTAGAAAATTAAGACTAATAAGCTTTGAGATGTAAATATTTGGGTGATTATCTCGGAGGTAAGAGTATGTAGTCTTGATGATGTTAGGAGGCTGGGCAGGCTTATCTATACATATAGAGGTAAAGCTATAGCTCTATTCTATCACGATGGCAAGGTATATGCCTTTGACAATCGATGTCCTCACATGGGTTTTCCCCTCTCTAGAGGCTCTATAGAGAATGGGATCTTAACATGTGAGTGGCATCACGCTAGGTTCGATCTTGAGAGTGGATGCTCCTTCGATGTGTGGGCTGATGATGCTAGGGTCTATAGGGTTAGGGTTGTTGATGGTGATGTCTATGTTGAGATCCCTGACCTCGATGTTGAGGATCGGGCTAGGATTCTTAGGAGGCTTAGGAAGGGTCTTGAACATGGGGTTCAACTATTAATAGCCAAGGCTCTTGTATCTGCAATATACTCTGGGCTTGACGTGGATGAGATCTATAGAGCCTCGATAGGTTGGGCTATGGAGAGGAATATAGCGTGGGGAGGGGGCTCTACATTCATAGTATCTACGAGGAATATCCAGGGCTATCTGGATAGCAAGGGTCTAATCACATCTCTTTTGAGGGGTCTTAGTATACTATCTGGAGAGGCCTCTGACAGAGCTCAAAGACCAGTGCTGGATACTCTAGCAGGCTCCTCAACATCCCTTCCAAGGCTGAAGTCCTGGCTGAGGCATTTTGCCGAGGTTAGGGATTCATTTGGGATAGAGGTGATCCTAGCTTCGATGGCCTTCCACGGCTATGGTATTCGAGATATTGCTGAGGTTTTCTTCAGCGTTGCAACAGATCATTATCTAAGCGATGGGCACGTGGTTGACTTTGCTAACAAGGCCTTCCAATATTTAGAAGCGATATTGGGTAAGCCGGATCCAAATGTGCTTAGGAGCCTAGCCCTTCTCCTCGCCGAGGGGAGGAGGTATGAGGAGAGCCATGAGTGGAGACACCCAGTAGATCTAGTCGAGATAGTGGATGAAGAGTCTGGTAGACTAGCCGAGGTGTTCAGATCTGGGGGAGACCCTATAGATCCGAGGGAGGTTGCTGGCCTCGTTATAAATGGTGATCCAAGATCCATTGCAAAGGGGATCACGGGTTTCCTTGAAAAGGACTTCGATCCAAGGGACGTAGCCCTCGGCGTAGCCCTGGCAGGGGCCCAGAGGATAGCTATGTTCAGCAGCTCCAACGAGATAGGGGACTGGCTAACCGTTCTCCACACATTCTCATATGCAAACGCAATCTACCAGGTGGTTAAAAGGGCAGCCTCTCACGAAGTGTTTAGAGGAGTCTACCACGGAGCCCTCAAAATATACCTAGATAGATTCCTCAACATACCCCCATTCAAGATCCCCAATGGCTCTCCAGGCGAGTCTAAGGAGAAGCTCCTCAAAAGCCTAGTAGATCTTCTGAATAGGAGATATATGATCGATGATGTGGCATATGTAGTGGCTGACTACATTGCAAATGGATATGAGGACGAGGATCTCTTGAGAACAATATGCAGATCAGTAGCTAGGGAGGACGCAGATTTCCACACAATGCAGATGCTCGATGCAGGGATAAGCATCTACAGAGACCTTAGAAGCGATGCCCATAGAAAGATAGTGCTCATCGCAATGGCAAGATACATAGCGTCCCAAGCACCAACAGATAGAAGGACAAGCCAAGTAGCAGACATAGCGCTTAAGCTACACATGGGTCAATCCCTCCACAGCGACTGACCTCTCAAACCTAGGAGGCGGGGCAAACCCTATAAATTGTGTTAATTTTCTAAGGAAAGCATATATAGCTCCAATGAGATCTATAGATCCTTTATGAACAAAAGATCAATCTCCAGGGGGCTATATGCTCCTCACCGACCCGAATGGGAAGATCGTGAAAAACTATAACCTCTGAGAAAGGGCCGACCTCCTCCCTATCCTAAAGGGCGAGACTCTCAGTTGTAAAGCTTGAGATCTCAGCGGTGGAAACGCTATCTTTTTAGGTGGAGGTAGAGAGTGTGTCATAGCCGAGAGTGTCTTCCAGATAAATGGTTCTCAAACTCTTTATCTATCAGCTAAAAATCTAGATAGCATTTCCGTTGATCATCCATGGAATTTCTAATTGACTTTCACGGTTTTAATTCCGTAAATGGGGAGCTCTGCATCAGCTATGAACCCTCTTCTTTGCAAGCTCTTTAGTCTCTTCCCCCGCTAACCTCCCGATCCCCCTCGAGATCCAGCCCGGCCCTAGTCACCTCCTCAGCTATTTCTCTGATAAGCTTCTTTCCTCTGCCTTATGGCCTTTCCCTCTCACGGTGCTCCTTTTCCGTGAGGAGATTAGCCCATAGCTTCTTTGATCACTTTCCCTGGCGATATATTCAGGCTCCTCTTTCTAGCCATTGCTTTCAATGCATGGTAGTATGCTGGGATCTGGTATGCGTATTCCCTGCCTATCCTGATCTCCCTCACTAATGTATCGCTTGCAAGGACTACAAAAGCTATCGATCCCCCTCTCTGAGTAAACCATGATATATTCCACCATGTCGTTCGCAAATGTCCCAGCCGATCCCTGAGGTCTCCTAGGCGCCCTCTACGCTTGCCCTGACTCGTCTAGGACTATCAATACCCTCCTCCCCCTTCTAAGCCTGTGGGCTATATACTCGGTGATCTTCCACACTATATAGGTGGGGTTGATGTGAATTCGATCAAAGCTCTGCTGGAGAGATCTCGAAGCCCTCGGCCACGTAGCCTGTGATGCTCCTAGCCAGATCCCTGAAGCTTCTTGGGAGGTGGAGAACAGCCATATGGACAGCGTTCTCGGGTCTCTCAATAACCAGGACATAGAGCCCAGCACCGGCTTGGTCAGCGGCGCTTGCAAGGACATTAAATAGCGTGCTCTTACCACAACCCTTCGGGCCGTGGGGGGCCGTGATCCTACCACCCTCGACAACCTCCACTCTACTGAGTATGCTCTCAACCTCGCCCCTGCGATCTACGAACCTCCATGAGATGTGTTCACCCCTTATTACGTAATATATCTGAAAGCCTCGCCCTTTATGGCGGGGTTAAGATTTCTATATATTCTCGTCTTATTATTATAAGTAGGCCGGGTTTCGGGTTGTAGTCTTTGGCTAGAGCAGCTATTCGATCTACAAGCTCCATGATCTCTGTCTTCGAGGGCTGGTAGGAGATATAGATCACTCCGTTTTTCACAATGCTTAGGATATATGGTGTGGTGAAGTCATGGTCCCTGGTTGGAATAGCCCTGCCAAGCCTATTGGATATCTCAACCAGCTCCCTATCACCTAGCCCGCGGGCTCCGATGTCTTGAAGGCGAATGATATCGACTCCGCGCCCGCGTAGGAGGAGTGCAAGCTTCTTAGGTATGTTCTCATCAGCTAGGAGGGTTAGCAATGACGACAACTCTCTTCACAGCTTCAGAGGCATAGCGGAGGGCCTCATAAACAGCCTCCAATGGGATCTCAAGCTCCTCCGATACCTCCTCAGGCTTCCACCCGGCAGCAAGCATGTCTAGAACATCATCCACAGTTACACGAGTCCCCCTGATAGTAGGCCTACCCCCACGCCTATCCGGGACAACCTCGAGCCACCTATAACCCTGCAAAACAACCATACCTTTCAATCTCCACCCTACCCTTTGAAAAGGCGGGTCTTTAGCCCATTAAATTGTTGATTACCAGGCTTATAAGCAGTAGGTCTCAGCAAGATATACCTGGGACTGAGCCATAGAATTGCTAGGGTAGTGCTGGGCATGATTGCTAGCAATGATAGGGAGGTTTCGATCGTAAGGATCAAGTATAGATCATAGCTCAGCAAGCATTCCAGCTTCTCTCAGAACTTCTGAGAGCTCCCTCGGGGGAACTCTGCGAAGCTCAGGGGCTCCTTAACATCGCTCAAAAGCCTTTCACCTCCATCGCCCCTATAGCTCCTCAGAACCCTCTCCAAGGGGTTCTCCAGCCTCGAGATCTAGAATTCGAACCACCTTCTGAGACCCTGCATCCAGATGGCTACCAGGGCCTCGGGATTTCCCCAGCCAGGCTATTGGCGTAGCTATCCACAGAAGCGGGGTATTTTTGTTCGTGTCCTGTGCTCAGCTTATATATGCATCTACATATAGGGATCCTATTCTATATTGCCCTCCCTGATATTCGAATGCATCCGGCGAGTATAGATATCTAGCATATATATAGCCATTACCAACATATTCAGCCTTTAGTGAAACATATGCTTGCGAATACATATAAAGTCTGTCTGACTTTGTCGCTCCTATAGAGGCCCCTATTATTGACGCTATTGTGGAGATCGCTGAGCATATGGCAGCGCTATAGCCTAGGCTATAGCATAATATCCCTAGAACGCCTCCTGATAGGACAAACATTGGTAGGGTTCCGAGCTCACTCTCAACTCTGAATATATGAATTAATACAGACTTTGAATCGATGATGGTATTACTGGAGAGCCAATAATTTCTATAGTGTCTATAAGCTATTTCTAAAGCCCCCTGAGAATCATATGGATTAGGATCGACATCCCTCATGGGCTCCATCATGTTGTTGGTTATTATTGGCCTTGCAAAGGTCATGTTAGATTCTACATCAGTCTCATATATAGGGTAGCACTGGCTCCAGTCGCAGGAGCCCTTATAGAGCTTATATCTAGCGGCTGTGAACTCAGCCTTAAAGCCTATGCCAACAATTGCTGGTGGTGTGAAGTCCAACCCATTTATAAAGCTATAATATGTATCTAGCCATATGTTATCACCTGTAAGCGATATCGAGGATCCGATGACTTTATATCTTATAACCCCCACACCTTGCTTCCCAACGCTGGCAGTTATCATGACATCAATTGATACTGTGGATGTGGATTTAAAGTAGAGACTCTGCAATACATCATTAATCTTATAGGCTCCTGGGCCATATACATGGGTAACCACTATTGGCATCATATTTGTTGTGTATCCATATACCTCCTTCAAGATCCAGTAGTAGCACTCTAGATCGCACCACTCGAATATACTCTCAGGAGGCCATGAACTCTGAGCCTTTATATTTTGAGGAGTTGGTGGGGAGGATCTCGAGTTGTTACTGCCATTATATCCTATCAAAGGCTTTCTCCCCTCGAGATCTTCGATCACCTCCACAGCAACACTCTTGTTGGCAAGTATATCAACAACCCTTATAGGAACGCCTCTAAAGCTCTCATATATGCCGGAGGCCTCGTGAATAGCCCCAACAAGGAGTATTCCTGGGAGAACCATGCCAGGATTATTACCCCTGCTAACGAGGTGATCCCTCCACACCTTTGAGAAGGCTCTAACAACGCTATAATTAACCTTAACAATGCCGAGACCTCCGTAGAAGCCGAGGTGTTCGAAGCCTCCGTCGGGCATCCAGGCATATACGTTATAGATCACCTTCAGAGGCCTCCCACCCCGATCCTTAACAAATACCATGAACTCGGGCTCGCCCTGCTGGGAATAGCTAGAAACCCTTACCCCCAGAACCCAGTTAGAATAGTATTGATCCCCAGAAGAATATGAGGTACCAAAACCAAGGCTATAGCTAGCAAATATAGAGATTACTAAAATACTAAGTATTAGAGCCCCAAATGGGGTCTTGATAAATGCAACACCCGGCAATATCCTCCAAAAGGCATCTTTCATACTATCATTCCCAATATATCTAAATAATTTAGATTTAATCTTTATGTTCTGTTGAAAATTCAGATGATTTTTCAGCTCACTAATCACCTCATACGCTCCATTCATCATAAATCTAGAGGAATACGGGATAGATCTATACCAGGTTCCAGAAAGCTATGCTAACACTAAGCGCTCTATATGCGGTGAGATCCGCTATAGTAGCAATATATATAGAGGGCTGTGTATATTCAACAAAACTAAAAGAGAATGGTGCAGAACTAATTCATCTAAGAACATAGTTAGGAGAATGGGATATAGGATAGAGATCAGATAGATGGAGAAATAGTTAAAAGTTTCACTATAGCATGGCTTAATCCATGAGATCTCCTAGTGGTTCTCTGCCGCTATAAAACAGTGATTCTAGTATATTGTTCTGAGCCTTTTACTTGCTATTGCTATAGAAGAAGACAGTATTGCTAGGCTCTCGAGGGCATAGATATGATATATGCTATAATCATAGATCATTGTATGGCTGAGGAGACCAGCCATGCTTCTAGCTATTTCTGCTGATAGGCTTAGAGGGTTATATGCTGCTATCATCACCACCCACTCTGGAAACGCTTTCGCTATCACCTCGATGGGGTAGTATAGGGTGCTAATTATGCTCATGGCTGGCACAATGTATACCATAATCCTGTTATACGATATTATATTGTTGATATGTAGGCCTATAGCTATGAATAGAGATGAGAAAACTATGGATGTTATCAGGGCTGGTATAGATAGCAGTATGATCTCTATCTTCCTATCATATAGCGCGATATATATGGCAGAGACTATAGGGATAAATATTAGTGATTGGAAGGCACTACATATGATTCCTCCAACCGCTATATAGATCCTCGGCATTGGGTATGAGAGCATATATTTCAGAAAACCTGTAGGCAGGATTCTGCTAAAAGCTATGTTCCTGGCTACCGCGAATGAGGAGGTAATAACGCTAAATATAGTTATCCCAGGCACTATGATCCCCTCATATTTAGAGCCTATCATGTTGGACATTATCAAGGCATATACACCGAGATCTAGAGCTGCTATGGAAAGTATGTTGAAAATTGTAGCATATGATCTCAAGTTGATGAGGATCTGTATATATGAGATTAATAGGAGACGGGCTAGGGATCCCCGCCATGTCAAACCAGCCTACCCCCCTCAGAGATCCTCTCTGAGAGTGTGAAGGCTATTAGCGGGAGGATCACTGCATAGGATATCAGTATTGGTATAGTTAGGCCGGGATCTAGGAGAAGGCTTCTATCAATCCCAGCCATACTCTGGGCTAGGTTTATGAGGTGGGATAGGGGGTTGATAATTACCAACGGCCTATATATATCAACTATATAGTTATATGGATAGTAAGCAGTTGAAAACCTTGTGAAAACCTCGCTAACCAATGTAAAGGCTATATATATCTGCCATGGCTTCCCTATGGAGAAGGATATGGAGGCGACTAAACACCCTATAATTATGGCGAAAGCCGCCATGACAAGGATCAGGAGGGGAAGGGATGCTATGAGGCTGGGCGAGGTGATCATTATGAGTGCTGCTAGAGGTGGAGCATATGTGGTGAGCTCTAAAGCTGAATAGCCAAGCACTAATGCCAATACAATCTCGAATCTTCTTAAAGGCAAGGAATATATATAGAAATATAGCTCTCGCCTAAATAGAGAAACTATTAAGTCTCCCAGAGCCCCTATTATCGATGAATACATAGTCATATATATTATACCCATGGATATGTATTGAATATAGATATACCTATCTATAGGAACCATGAGGGACAAGACATATGCGAAGAAACCTATTTGAAGACCCAGCATAGACCATCTAAGTGGGTAGACAGTTGACATATACCATGATGAGAATGCAAACCTCGCTAGCAGTAAAAAAGAATATATAGATGGGATCTTGGATCTACCAGGAATTCTCCCACCTATATATCATATCTATCCTCCCTCGTATATTATTTAGCTATTATGTGGAACCAGGCTTATCACTATATATGATCCCAGCTTCATTATAGATGCATCCAGCATCTCAGTCGCTATTAGAGATCCTCTAATATTGCTATCACCCACTTTAACAACCTTGACCTTGATAATATTCTCCCCAAGGATTCTTCCTCCCAGCTCGTACTCTTTCGAAGTGACTATAGCTCCATGGGCAGGGCCAAATGCCACTATATAGTTTCCGGGCTTATCAGCATAAAAGCTTACCTTTACAGGCTTGCTCCCCTCATATCTATATATCTCCCATGCAATAATCTTCTGAGGATCAACTAAATTACTGCTCACAGCCCCCTCCGGAAATACAAGAATCTGTAAGTATTCCAGCTTAACATACCTCTCAGAAGGATTTTTAGGATATATAGCGTAGTAGACGTTATATAGCCCTGGAGAATCGATTCTAAACTTAGCAGTCCCTATAAGCCCGTATAAGAATGCAACTTTATCAACAGGAATCTCCTCAGATACCGATAGATCTATACCTGGAGCTTCCAACATAGACTGCCACACAATCGATGGCGGTGGCTGCTTAGTAAAAACATAGTATCCCTCTTCATCTAAGGCGAACTTCATCTGCTCTTGTGAATATGACGAAACCCCGGTTAATATACTCTTACCTATGATCTGACTACCTATTAGAGATCCTGTTAGAAATCCTGCAACTCCAGACGCTATAGCAATAACTGTTACTATAGCGATTGACATTCCTTTTCCCAGTTTTTATAACCCATATTTTCACTCTCAAGGGTTGTTTTATAGATTTTCTATAAATTCTTTGTGCTCAGATGATTATGTTTTTGAGTTTTCAGCTCATTAATGAGCTTACTATATATGTTAAAAACTAGAGCGCTCTGCTCTATTGCTGTGAACGATGTTATAGATCTAGGTTGGGTTTAAGTGTTAGGATCGTTTATATGGCTCTGATCCTCTTCTAGATTTCGATTATAACCTCTATACTAAAACTCCAGCTTTCTGGCCAATACCATGCTTAGCGGTATCGATATTATGGTTAGTTCGATAGCTAGTATCGCTATCTTTATGGTTATCTCTCCATCTAGAACTCCTAGTAGGATCCTAGATATATCTGCGGACAGGCTTATGGGGTTTATCTCTATTATCTCTCTAAGGATGGATGGTATGTATGATAGAGATGCAGGTGGGTAGTAGGCTGTGCTGGCTATCGATAGTATTGTGGATAGCGAGGGTATTAATGTGAAGTATTTAGGGACATCCCTTATAATATATGCTAGTGAGGCGTAGAATAGTGATATAGAGATTGTCAGAGTTATTGCGGGTAGAATAGATATTAATAGCGCTGGGTTGGGGTATCCTGCTAGGATCCAGTAGGAAGCTATGGTATTTATAGATGCTATCACCACCAGTACTAGGCTTACTATTATGCGGACAGCCACGATACTCCACCTGGGAACTGGTAGCATGTAAGCGTAGTATCCACCCCTCCCCATAGCTATGTGTATGAGTGTTCCAACAGGATATATAGGGAGCATCGCTGAATATGTGGACACAGCTCCAGGGACTATGTACGCTATATAGCCTGGATATGATAATCTAGAGAATATAAGGCCGAAAACCGCTATGTAGAGTATGCTTGAGACAAATATCCTGACCAGGATCTCTTGGGTTCTGAACCATGTGGTAAAGCCCATCCTGGTCATCAGAAGTATCCTATAGAACGCCATAAGGGGGTTCAAACCAGTCTACCCCCTTCGGCAAATTTTTGGGCTCCTAAGATGGTTATCGCTGAGAATCCCAGCACAGATGCTGCGAGGATAGCCGCACTGAATCCTGGGTCTATCAGGAGTGTGGGATCGATGCCAATTATTATTAGGCTTAGGTTTATGAAGTGAGTAACCGGATTGGCAAGAGCTATATATCTATATACCTCTGGGAAGTAGCTAAGTGGGTAGTAGGCTGTGCTGAATCTCTGCAATATATCGGATAAGAGGAATACTGTTAGTAAGAGTCTCCAATTGCTCTTAATACTCATATAGATCGATGCTAGAAGGCCTCCAACAGCTATTGAGAATATAGTCATCATAGCCGCTATAGATGCTATCGATATCAAAACCCCTGTGGGAGAGCCGGCATGTGGAGAGGCTAGTGCTAGCAAGGCTATGTAGGGTATGTAGAGGGGTATGCACATGATGCTCACAGCAAGTGTAAAGCCTATCGCAAGCATGTATCTCGGTAGCGGGAGTATATAGGTGTATAGATAGGCCTCAGCCCTTGTTGCGAAGAAGAATACCTCCTCTATCAAGCTATATATCGTTGTGTAGAATGAGAGGAGCACAACACCTGGCACTAGATATCGGTAGTACTCCTCAACCCTGACCAGCTGGGATAGTGCTAATGCGAACACTAAGATCTGTGCTAGTACTACAGCATTGAGGCTAGCTATATATGTCTTGCTCAGGATAGGCTTGACGAAGAACGATGCCAAGGCCCCCGATCTAGCTATATATCTAGCTATGGAGGCCATATAGATATCCCCAGGCCTCATCACTCTGAGATCCTCCTCTTGGTGTAGTAGAGGAAGACATCATCAAGTGTTGGCTCCCTTATACTTACTGATTCTATCGATAAGCCTCTATCTATTAGATATCTAACCACCTCTGCAACTTTCTTCTTAGCCCCCGGGATCCTTATCGCTATATATCCCTTATCGCTTACTATATGGGTTGGCCTGAACTGGGATCTGATCTCTTCTTCAAGGGCATTGCTATATGTTCCTGAGAACCTTATTTCTACAAGCTCGCCCGATGGGATCTTCTCCTTAAGCTCTCCCACACCACCTACCACAACAAGTTTACCCCGATCAAATATAGCTACTCTATCGCTGAGAACCTCGGCCTCGTAGATCTCGTTGGTTGCCACCAAAACAGTTGATCCCTCATCCCTTAATCTCTTGATCTCCTCCCATATTATGTGCTTCCCATCGAGATCCACCATAGCTGTGGGCTCATCGAAAAAAGCTATTGGTGGTCTCTGAACAAGGATTTTAGCTACCTCAATCCTCTTAGCCTGTCCGCCGGATAGGTTTAGAAGCCTCCTCCTAGAGATCCTCTCGAGCTGGAGTCTATTCAGCACATACCTTATCCTCCTATCCCTCTCAGAACCCCTAATACCATACATGGATGCGTGGAACTTGAGAGTCTCCAGGGCATTTGATCTCCAGTATAGCTGTGGCTCTTGGAAAGACATGCCAATGATCTCTCTAACCCTAGCTGAATCCCTCCTTATATCGAGGCCCTTGATAACAGCTGTGCCCCTAGTAGGCTTTAGAACAGTTGCGAGGAGGAGTAGGAAGGTTGTCTTACCAGCACCGTTAGGCCCGAGGATAGTGAAGATCTCACCCTCCCTAATATCGAGATCTATTCCATCTAGGGCCTTAACATTGCCATAGTACTTAGCAAGATCATATGTTCTAATCGCTTCCACAGATCCCACCCGAGCATATGACCTTTAAACAGGCGACCCCGAGGCGAGTTGCCCTATAAAGCCTATGATTACTAATAACTAAAAACTCCGCCATACCTAGATGCACCAAGGAGTTATCTACACTATATCTAACCCCCCCCAACAGGGCCCCAAGAACATCGGATAAATAATAACCTGTTTTCCTGCTGATTTCAGATGCTGGAACGCTACGAGGATAAACCCTTACGAGGAATCTAAGAACACCAAGCCTAACCTTAGACCTTCTAAGGGCATAGATATATCTGTACTCGTTACAAATATCACTCATATATTGCTCCACCTAGCGCTCATATATTATGCGCATAGGGGGATATAATTCTTAACACAGTTATATATTGATGAGCTGATTAATGAGGTAGAATATCAACTGCATAGTCACCAGAGCACAAGGCTTTTCAAACAACCAACAACATTTATTCCGAAGGTGAGCACATGGCCCCCAGAACTGTTAAGGGGATCTCGGTGGCATTGATAGCTGCAATAGCAATAGCATCAGGAATATCAGGAGCCCTAATAGGAGGTTGGCTCCTAAATATTGGAGCTGCCAAAGAAAAAGAAATGGGATCTCACTCTGGATCCATTGAGTCTCTGCCCAATTTCATGGGAATAGATCAGGAGGCCTTCTATGTATTTAGGAAGCTAGCCTGGTGGAGAGGAACTACGACGTTAGCCGGCGGTAAGGAACTTAGTGGTAGTGAGATTTCTATAGGTGAGGTTAGCTCTATGTTTGCTCATTTAGGCACAGCATTATTTAGGGTTCCTTCACCTGGGTTATACACGTTCTACTATAGCATAACGCCGCCAGATCCTGACGACGGTTATTTGGATCTTAGATATCTGCAAGTAATAATTATGAGACCTGATGCTATTAAGTCCGACGGTACCGTAGATCTCTCGAAGATCCTCACGTGGGAGATATATAAGTATGAGAGGGTTGTTAAGGTTCAATTCTATGCCGACACGCCAGGCGTTTATATGGCCGCTTTTGGCCCTGCGGACGGCTCTATTGTAACCCTAAAGGCTTATAAGAGTGGAACTCCTATCCATAATGTGCTGAAGCTTAAGGTAGTATCCTCTACAGATCCAAATGTTAGAGGAGAGATACTGAGCGCAGAAGAGCTAGATCTCATAATAACGAAGATCAATAACTTCATAGTTATGGAGAAAGTGTTGCATGAACATAGATAGTATAGCATTATATGGCATCTCGATCCCAATCTTTTTTAATCCGCAGCCAGTATATCTTGGGTGTGATTTATGTCTGGGGAGAGGTATGTTAATGCGGTTGTTGAGAGTGTAACCAGGATTGGTAGATATATGATTATTAAGCTGAGACCTTTGGAGGAGTTCAGATATAGTCCTGGAAACTCTATAGACATATTTCTAGACCCCAGCTACTGTGGTGGGGGTAAATGCTTCAGAGTGTTTTCCCTAGCATCCTCCCCCACAGAGGATCTGCTTATGATAGCAACTATATATAGGGGTTCAAGGTTTAAGTCCGCTCTCGAGAGGCTTGTTGGAAGTGTTGTCAAGATAACAGGGCCGTGGAGCAAACACTTCGCCCTGAAGGAGGGTGCTGAGAGCCTTCTATTCATTCCATATGGTATAGGGATCTCGTCAATGAGATCCATGATCAAATATATCTACGATAAGTGCCTCGGGATAAGGGCTAGGATTATACACGTTGATGACGAGGGCTTCTTCCTATTCAGAGACGAGATCGAGGAGATATGTAGAAGGAAAACCAATGTCAAGGCTACATTCACAACCAAGATACCAGATTCTGGGGAGATCGCTAAGGAGATCAGCAGCCTTGGAAGCCCATTCATATATGTCTCAGGACCCCCACAGGGAGTAAGGCTCATAGTAGATGCTCTACGGGCAGCCGGAGTTAAGATCGGAAGAGAGGTGATCGCTATCGAGGCCTTCGAGGGATACGAAAGAGAGCCCGATACGAGCGTTCATAGCTAGAAGATCAACCTTTCAGACCTATCTAACCCAGAGATTTCCACCTAATTAGCTCATCGATTTAACAGCACATAAAACAACTCCTCAACTAGTTCACCTAGGATCTCTTTATATGGCGAAACCCCTTACAACTAAGTCTCGCCCTTTTAGGTCGAGGGTGAAGGCTTATATATGTATCCTTCTAGTATTTTCGACTATGTTGATGCCTGTAAGTCTTGGAGCCGCTCTCTGGTGACGCATAATATTCATGATAGGCACGCAAGACTAAACCTAGCCTTTGGGAGTTCGGCCTTCATCGTGACTATTAATCACTCGGCCTCATCACTCCTCTTCTCCTCCCCATGCCTAGGTTAGGGAGTATGGACTCCCAGCCACGACATGGGGAGTTTCATTGGGTGCCTTCCTCCACCTCGCGACTGCTCATCGACTTCATAGTGGCACCCTCCGATTTAATGTTAGCATAAAAGTTTATAAATCTTGATTAGGCATACAGCCTCAGCTTATTTAATAGCCTTTGAGACAACAATAAAATCCATAACCCCGAGTCTCACTCTAAACGGGGTAGCGGTAACATGCCTAAGACAGGGCACAGGGCTGAACCGAGCAGAAGCCCGGGATGTAGCCCAAACCTCCCTGCTCTAAGGGAACCCATGTCTCTTTAAGGTGTGGAGAAGGTTAGATCCTCAGTCTCAACCCTCAGAATTGTGGAAGGCTAAGTTTAAAATTTAATTTTTTAATTTAAGGTAGATATGCCCAAGTATCTCACGCCGCTGCATCATCGTACCCTAATAACAGATCTGAACTCCTCCCAGCCCTAAAAAGCGAGGCTTTCAGGTTGTAAAAGAATTAGGATATGAATTATAGGAAAGGGCTTAGGCCAAAATTGAGAGAGAAGGCAATCCACACGTCTTATCGTTAACTGGTTCAAAGATCCTGTGTGATGTACACTTAGATCACAACCTGAAAGTCTCGCCCATCTAATAAGAGTAGAATGAGTAGAAGATCGGCTTCTCTATCGCCGATTAAATATAAGATATTAAGTAGATAGAAAACTTTCACCTCAGAGCGATCTCCAGCCAAGTTCGCCACTCTTTAGGGTCTCACTCGCCGATGTTCCCCTATAGATCTCGGAAGCCCAGGTCGCTAAATAGTTGATGTTTCTAGAGGTTTTATAAGCTTATCCACTAAAGGGATATCAACCAATATGAAAACCTAGAAAACAATCAAAAAGAAAGCATCCATTTAAGGAGCATTTAGAGTTATAAAGCCTCAGAGAGTAGTTTTAAAGCGTTTAATGCTATATCCATGTCTATAGATCTTGGCATCGCTATAGATAACCTTAGGGAGCTTAGAGGTTAGAGTTGTAGTTATATCTTGAATAGCAGGCTATTCTATTTATACATCTTTCCATGAATTTCTTATTGGTGACAAACACCTGAATATGGCTCTGGGGTTCGGGGATGTTGTAGATCTCCTTAGGAGTATTCGTTGGGAGGATCTTGGAGTTCAATTGTTGATTGTCCATGGATCTGCTTTAAGGAGCGATAAACCCAGGGATATAGATCTTGTTGCTGTTATAGACAGGGATATGGATGAGGATAGCGTTGCTTTGAGGGTGATGGAGTTTGTTGAGAATAGGCTTGGGCTAGAGACTGATATCTATATAATTAGAGACCCAGGAGATGTCGACTGCTTTCTACTTTGGGAGGCCCTCCGCCACGGTGTTATAGTCTATCAAAGCCCTGCTGGTAGGGAGAAACTTGTTAGAGCTATAAACATATGCTATGACTTCATGTTATCACGAGAAAAGCTGGGATACACAGAGACGCTGGTTAAGCGGGTTATAAGAAATGCTGCATAAAAGGCTCTTAGAATTAATAGCGTCACACACAGACATTCTTGAGAGGATCAGAAGGGAGGAGATCAAGTGGGGTGATATCCTAGAGCTCTACGCAGTACTACACACTCTCCAAATACATGCTCAAGCAGTTATAGATTATCTCTTACATACATGCGCAATCACCGGCATATCACCTGAAACACCTATCAGATGTATAGAAGAGCTAAAGATAAGGAGGATGATCAGATCCGGGGATGCGATGTTCATGAAAAGGGTTGTGAGGTTCAGAAACATATTAGTACATGAATACACCTCAATTGATATAGAACGCGTAAAGAGAGCCATAGAGACCCAAGGATATGTAAGAGCTCTCCAAATCATAAATGAATTGCAAAAGAAGCTCGAAAAAAGCGGGTTACTAGATCCCTAGCCAGTGACTGAAAACATTCAATTTTATAGCAAATACTCTTTCACTTATTAATATTTTTGTTGTTTGGTATTTAAATTTATCAACTGCGATTTGATCTACATATCCTGTAGCAGCAATGATTATTACATTAGCCGCGTTCAAGAATAGGAGGCTACGCGATGTCTATAAGATAAAGACAGCTCAAGAATCCTGATAAGATATCGAAAGCTAATAATAGATGTCGGTGCTTGGTGATGAGCATGGTTAGGGATGTTAAGTGTTATAATAAAATAGGTTGTGTTTCTTCATTGGGCATGGGTACATGGGGCATAGGTGGCGGTTATTGGTCGCCGGATTATTCTATGGATAAGGAGTGGGTGGAGGCTTTAAGAACAGGTATACAGCTTGGAATGACGCTTATAGATACTGCCGAGATGTATGGTGGAGGGCATGCCGAGGAGATTGTGGGTGCAGCTATAAAGGGGTTTAAGAGAGAAGATCTATTTATAGTTTCGAAGGTTTGGCCGACCAACGCGGCTTATGAAAATGTATTGAGATCTGCTACAGCGAGCTCCAAGAGGCTTGGAACCTATATAGATCTCTATCTGCTTCACTGGCCAAGCGATATAGCACCTGTGTGTGAAACCATAAGGGCTTTTGAAAAGCTCGTCGATAGCGGTGTTATAAGATTCTATGGGCTTTCAAACTTCTCCCTTAAAGGTATTGAGGAGGCCAGGACATGCGCCAAGAAATCAGCCTCCCAGGTAGCTCTAAACTGGCTTATATGCATAGACAATGTTGTCCCAATACCAAAGGCTTCTAACATAGATCATGTAAAGGAGAATGCTGGTGCGATGGGATGGAGACTATCAAAAGAGGATTGGCTAGAAATAAGCAGGCTATTTGGATCAAAGGAGAAGCTTATGTAATATGCAAAACCACCGCAGATTTGCTGGGCATCCCAAGCGTCACTTTTTTATCGTTCCACGAAATGATTTCTGCATCTCCGCCAAGCTTAGAGACGCTTCTAATGGTTTTTCTACTCAAGATCTCGGCGTTTTTACTACCACCATGGTTAATAGCTATAATGATATCGGATTCTGCTTCGTAGAAGGGCTTTACTTCGACCTCTGGCGACGATGATTCATATGTTACATTGATATTCGATTCAATTGCTACGGATCTATATAGCCTCTGTATCTTACCACTCCAATCCATATTCTCAGCTAAAGCTGCTATAAGCTCTAATGGTATCAACGTTGTGTATATATAGCTTTTTCCTCTTCTAGCTCTAAACATAATAGGATTCCCACTGCCATCAACTGCGAGAACCTCTGCATCTATGGCTCTAGCCCTATACATATAAATAAGCAATGAGGTGTAGAGCTCGATCCTCTCTCCTTTCCTAATTATGCCGAAATCCTTCACAAACTCTATGTCTATGTTGCCGGCATGCTTAACACCATAGGATCCAGCCTCCAACATATTTTCGATACCTATTAGCTCGCCCCACATATGAGTCGCGGTTTCATAAGCAGCTCTAAATTCTCCGAATCCCTTCACAAGCGATACATATGCGTTTCCACCCATATTTACATATTCTAAGACTCTCCTCCAAGTTGATGATAGCGCAACCACGACTGATGGCATTACCAACAACTTCTTATCTGTGGTAGGTTTGAAATCGAGCTCGAATAATATTGTATTATCTATACTGCTAGAAGAGACTATTATACTCGCTGCTATAACAGGCTGTATTATCCTCCAGAAGCCCAGAGCGCTTCTATACCGCACGAACTCGTAGTCTCTAAATAGGTAGAAGGGAGAGATTATAGATATTTGGGGTTTTCTGGTGAAATCTATATTGATCTTAAATTTCTCAATATTCTCAAGGGTGGCTACAAACTTCTTAACCATCTCTGCAGCAGGTTTCGGCGAACCATCTTTTCTCACTATGCCGAAGCCTAGCTCTAGAGGTCTCCATTCATATGGAGGATCACTTTCGTGTAAAAAGTCGGAGAAGCACCATATAAACGCGCCTGAAGCCCCATGTGCTAATGCTGTATAGAGAACCTCGTTTATAAATTTTGCGTGGCTCTTCTCTGAATATTGGTATGTGCTAAAGCCGAATTCCTCTACGATTACTGGTATGGTGTCGTCGTTTGAGAATAACTCTATCATGGCCCCATAAGTATAGCCGTGTCTCACAGGATCGCTATCGTGTAGATACAGGTGAAGCCCGATATAGTGAACCAGCGAGCTTACATTAGGCGGTTCCTGCATATAGCTATCAACCAGGTCCCCGGATGAAACTAGCGCGCTCCTCGCTATACTAGAAACTGTTTTTGAATAGAGTCTCAGAAGTGCTAAGGCGTCTTCCCTCTTCTCAGCCCTCCAAACAAGGCTAAGCTCATTACCAATATCCACCCAGCTACAGCGGGGTGGGCTGAGAATTGCGCGACAATTGCTTCTATAAACCTCATGGTTCTTTCAATACCATGTGAGGTGTATATCTCATCCGGCCTAAGCCATGGAATCTCCCAGTTCTTCCCACTCATATGCCCTACAATGAGGGTAGCAAAGCCCATTAAGCCATGTTCTTTTAATAGATCTAGGAACCTTCCTAGCTTCTTTAAAGCATGTGGAAATACATTTGCATTCTCATCGGCGAAGTCCTCATTCTTTATAAAGAACCTTACAGCTCTAATACCGATATTCCTCATTAGATTTAGATCCTCTCTAATAGCGCTCTCATCCCAATCCCTCCACATTCTTATAATCAGTTTCCTTGGCCAGTAATTCACCCCAAGTAGAAACTTGAAGCCCCCGTCAACTAATATCTTACCACCGATTCTCTTAATATTTATCAATGGTAACACCGAATAAAAATTGCAATCGAGCCCCTCATAAGTATTTAAACCCTCGGTAATTATTGAGAGCTCTACGAAGCTGATGAGATATCGCTATTCTCTCAATAGGGTTGACCCCAATATATTTCCATAGAACTCCTCAGAGGATATGGGTTAACTCTGAAGCTAGCTATGCTATAATATGCTATAAACAGAAAGAGCTGGATCTAAAGACTATTAAGGATATCCATAAGGAGCTCTATAGAGAGTATGTGGATTGGTTTGGATCTCATCTGAGATAACCCTCGATCGCCATGGATATTAATTAGCGAATGTGAAGGTCTTGAAGAATAGGCCCTTATAAGACTGACCTCTTCTGAGCCCTAAGTGGGATCTTTGCTCTTAAGAATTGGGGGAGGTCAGCGGTGGCGGTGCAGCTGCTAAGAAGCTCTGAAGCCCAAAAATTTAATCCCTTTGATAAGTAGTTATAGGGAGTTTTATGAAGGTTAGCGCCTCAGAACTATCTCTCGAAGAAAAATCGTTCTTGTAGTAGGTGTTGGAACGCCTAGGAATATACCTGGTGCTGCCGGTGAAACGAGATCTATTAGAGGAATACCCTCTATAGAGCTTTCTGACGGCCCCTCAGGTCTTAGGATTGAGCCAGACGGATCGAGGGTCTACCCCTTAACAGCATTTCCGGCCCCGATAATGCTTGCGTCAACCTGGGATCCTGAGATCGTTGAAGAGGTTGGAAGGGCGATAGGTGTTGAGGCCTCTTACAATGGCATTGACATACTGCTTGCACCAGGCCTTAACATACATCGACACCCGCTATGTGGTAGGAACTTTGAATACTTCTCAGAGGATCCTCTGCTAAGTGGCTTGATGGCCGCATCATATGTTATGGGTGTTCAATCAACAGGCATCATAGCTACCCCAAAACATTTTGTAGCAAATGATCAGGAGGTCAATAGATATATAATCGAGACAGTTGTATCTGAAAGGGCTTTGAGGGAGATCTATCTCAAGCCCTTCGAAATTGTTGTTAAAAGGGCCTCTCCAGGGGCTATCATGACGTCGTATAATAAATTGAATGGTAAGTATACGTCTCAGAATCCATGGCTTCTAGAGAAGATCCTTAGAGAGGAGTGGGGCTTCAGAGGCATTATAATGACGGACTGGGGAGCCGGGGATAATCCTGTTGAGCAGGTAAACTCAGGTATAGATCTCATAATGCCTGGTGGCGACACCTACTATAATAGGCTGCTTGAAGGTGCAAAGAAAGGCGAATTAGATCTTAAAGCTTTAGATCAGAGGGTTGAAAGGCTCATAGAGCTAATAAACAGGATTACAAAGACGAAGGATGAAAGGCGCATCACCTCTATAGATCTGAGCAAACACGCAGAAATAGCATATAAGGCAGCTTCAGAAGGGGCGGTACTCTTGAAGAACGATCTAGAAACCCTTCCTCTGAAGGAAGGGATGAGAATAGCTATATTTGGTACAGGGCAGTTCGAGACGCTGAAGAGCGGCATGGGCAGTGGTCATAACCACTCGAGATATACTATCTCTATATACGAAGGCCTGAAAAGCTCTGGCTTAATTGTAGATGAAGAGATCTCTAACATCTACGAAAAATATGTTCTTGAGAAGAAGGGGAAAGAGTATCTGGAAAAGCTATACAAAGACGAGATCTATCCAGAGAGACTTAGCCAAGACATAGTGCCAGAAAAGCTCATATCGAGATCAGCCGATAGAAACGATGTTGGCATAATAGTAATCACAAGAATCTCTGGAGAAGGCTGGAATCGAAAGCTAGCTGGAGGAGACTTCTATCTAGCATATGACGAGAGAACCCTTATCGAAAAAGTCTCAAGGGAGTTTAGGAGAAGAAATAAAAGAGTAGTTGCTATACTTAACATCGCAGGACCCATAGAGATATATAGCTGGAGGGATCTTGTAGACGCGATTCTACTAATATGGCTACCGGGGCAAGAAGCGGGTAGGGTGATTGCAGACCTCCTCCTAGGAAGGATCACACCCTCAGGAAAGCTCCCAATAACATTTCCGCGAGACTGGAGCACCACGCCAGTAGCGAGAAACCCGGAATGCTATCCTGGCACGCCTCCTGAAAACCCGTCCAGGGTTATCTATTGCGAGGATACATATGTGGAATATAGATACTATGACACATTCGGTGTAGAGCCCGCCTATGAGTTCGGCTATGGTCTATCATATATGGAATTCAGATATCGCGACTTCAACGTAAAAATTGCTGGGGATAGAATAGAGGTAAGGTTTATAATAGAGAATGCAGGCAAATACCCTGGAAGAGAGGTAGCCCAAATATATATTAAAGGGCCTGGCATAATATTATCTAGACCTGAGCAGGAGTTAAACGGATTTAAGAAGACAAAGTTGCTGAAATCCGGCGAGAGCGAGGAGATCTATATAACAATAGATCTAAAAGACCTCGCTATTTACCATCCCGACAAAAAAGTGTGGATCGTTGAGAGGGGGTGGTACGAAGTACGAGTAGGAGCATCTTCGAGAGATATAAGACTCAGAGAAAGGATCTACATAGATAGAGAGCTGTATTATATGTGAACAGCCGTTGCCATGCAACGGGATCGAGGATTTATAGGATCTCAATCCTCGTACTATGGTCTGATCTCCCATTAGATCTTTTTGATCCATACGCACATCTTTGTTCTACCTCTATTGTTCCATGCATAATAAGGTATAGCTCTGAATGTAACCCTATTCTCCGGCGCTATCTGTTCTCCTTTATAGTCGCTATATTCCTTATAGAGCTTTCCGCTATATAGTTCGTCTGCGTTGACCACGTATTCTTCTCCTTCAATAGCTACTATCCCATTTAATAGCTAGGGCTCGTGAACCTCCTTCAAATTGATCCTCTCAGGTCTTACCACTAGGTTGCATATATCAAACTTATTGTCTATCTCTTCTAGTGCATAGATGAGGGATCCTCTAGCTATTGCTACTTTCCCGTAATCTGCATCGATCCATGGGTGAGCCGTTATTAGTCTTGGCCTGAGAGGTATTTCGAGCTCCACTAACTCTCCCACATCCCAGCTATCTCGAGATAGCTTCCTGGTCTCCCCTCAACTACCTTTCCACGGATCCTGGCTCTAGCTATATCTGCCCAAACAGGAATCCTTACCATTAGTGAGAACTCGTCAACTTTCTCAGGGGATATCTTCAAAGTCGCCTTCCCATCCCATGGATAGTTTGTCTCCATATCTACTCTAACTCTATTTCCATGAAGATCTATCTCCGCCTTATTCCCAATAAAGAGATTAACCCATATTTCGGGTCTATTCCTAGAGATTGAATATATTAGGCTTGGTATGTAGCTCAGCAGCCTTATTATATTAGTTGGGCAGCATGCACAGTCATACCAGGGCTGTCTAAGATATTTACCATGGTGGTCGGCGAGAGGATTTACATAGAAGTATCTGGTGCCATCTATGGATATGCCTGCCAGCGCCGCATTATAGAGTATCCTCTCAGCAACATCCATATATGTTGAATCTCCAGAGGCTAGGAACATTCTCCAGGCCCACATAACCCCTGCCACAGAGGCGCACGTTTCACTATATGATCTCTCATTTGGCAACTCATAGTCCTCCCCAAAAGCTTCTCCATCGTGCCTAGATCCAAGGCCTCCGGTTATATAGATTTTCTTCATAGCCTTTTTCCAAAGCCTTTCTAGAGCCGCCCAAAGGCCTTGATCCCCAATTTCTAGGTAGAGATCTGCTACTCCGCTAAAGAAATAGAGCGCTCTAACAGCGTGAGACCCGGCGAAATCGCTCATCTCCCTTATAGGAGCATGATCCACAATATGTACAGGACTTACACGTGGCATGGGGTGAGGCTCTCCAAGCTTATTTGTATTTGCAACATACCCCCTACCCCTTATATCTATAAAGAATTTAGCAAGTTCAAGGTAGTCCTTTCTACCGGTCTCCCTATATAGCTCTAATAGGGCCAGCTCTATCTCGGGATGCCCATCAGATGTTTTCAGCTTTTTCTCCCCATACCCGAAAGTCTCAAGCAGCAAGTTGGAGAAGCGTATGGCTGTGTTGAATAAAACCCCATCATTCAGGGATCTCTTTACGGCTATAGCGGCCTGTATTAGGTGCCCCCCACAGTATAGCTCGTGGGACCATGCTAGGTTCGCCCATCTATTGATCTTCTGTAATTACACATAAGTATTTATATATCCATCGCTCTCCTGGGCGTCAGAAATATCTTTTACAACATTTAACAGCTTTTCATAAAGATCGCGGCTCCACCTCTGGACAAGAACATATGCAGATGCCTCAACCCACTTATAGACGTCAGAATCGTTAAACCATAAACCTATGAAGGCCCCACTTTTCTTACCCCCAGCTATCCTAAAGTTATCAAGTCTCCCAGTCTTCTCGAGGAATTCATATTGTAGTGGAAGGGTTTTATCGATGAGCGAGTCAATCCTCGGCTTCCAAAACATATCATTAATAATAATTCTGTTTAGAGGACCGGGCCAGCCTTGCATAGGGAGATCCTCTAGTATCGATGACCATTACATCTCCCATCATGATATGCCAAGATTATGTGATTATACACGGATATATCTAAAAACGTGTTTGTTTATTAGACCGACCCCCTCCCCGCCTTAAAAGGGCGAGGCTTTCAGTTGTAAGGTTTGAGACTGAGTAGTTATGCCCTTTTTCTCGCATATAGCGGTATGTAATCCTCAACCTGTGCTGGGTCAAATCTTATCTTAGCACCCTTTTCTGCTGAGAGGTATGCGTGCATCATTAGCTGGACTACCATATATCCATAGTACCAGTTCTCTATGGGCATCTTACCTGCTAGGAATGAATCTACAATATATTTATCTTCTGCATGGTATCCATTGTCATAGATTCATCAGGCAAAACCGGCATTAAGCCCTGCTCTGCATTCTGCTTCTCCACAAATTCCTCTGTAGGCGGGATCTTTATGCTCCTGCTTATGAATGTGAAGAGCTCTGGCTGTAGAGTATTTACATAGAGACTATATTCTGGGCCTAGAACCTCGAACGAGAGCCTCAGGCCAGCCCCAACAAATGCCCAGGAGGTTCTAGTTTCTGTCAAAACAATGCTTCCCTCTTCATCCTCGTATGTTACTATCGCTAGTGCGTAGTCCTCTGCATACTCTTTCTCGAAGTCTACACCGAATCTGTTTCTTAGATCCTCCACATATTTTTTCTTAAGCCATTTTAGGGTGGCTGTCTCCTTATATACATATCAGGGCTTTAGGCTGTCCTTCCCCTTATTAGGGTCGTAGAGGACATATCTTGAAGCTTCCAGGCTATGGCACATCATATCTAGTAGCGCGCCCCCACCCGAGATTGTGGGTCTCCAGAACAAGCATTGTGGGGCCCACTATGCTCTTCGGCTGTCCTCGCTAGATATGGTCTTCCTGAATACTTTGCCCCGATACTCCATACGATCTCCTTTCCCCTCATAATGGACGGCATGAAAACCTGATTTTCTAGATAGCCGTGGAGGAGGCCTGATTTTTAACTGTGCTTATCATCTCCCTAGCTTCTCTGACGTTTCTTGCAAGGGGCTTCTCGATAGCGACGCCGACTAGATTCCCTCTACCTTGCCTAGCTTCTTCAGCGACATATCTAGCGTATGTAGCGTGGGTGTCATTTGGGGTCAATATCCAGACCGCATTAACCTTGGGATCTCTAAGCAGATCCCACACATCGCTGTATATAGTAGGTCTTTTCATGCCAAGCTGCTCAGCATATGAGGCAAGCTCTTTAGCTCTATCAATAGTTCTAGAATATATCGCAACAACATCAGCATTCCTCACATTTGCAAAAGTTCTCAGGTGAAACCTTGCAACAAATCCAGCTCCAATTATGCCTACGCCCAGCTTGTCCATCTAAGAACACCCGATAATACTATGTGGTGCAGACTTCAAATATTTCTATACTTTAATGATGAATAAGTGCTTTACAACAACATTTCTATATAAACATATCTCGGGAAGCGAAGCAGAAGCTTCAGGGGAGTTTGCCTCTTACGGTTTGTGGGAGGGGTTAGCCCTCGGTGTGGACTCGCTGACTTCACCCAACCCTCATGGTACCATGTCGAACCTAATACCATTGAGCTCCTATCTATGTTTGGATCCGTATCTCACCGCATAGAGGATCACCGATGCACTATGTTTCAAAACAATTATGCTATGATGTATTAAATCTAGTCGTTAAATGAGATACAATAGGCTCGCAAGTCTTCGCACCTCGATACCGCCAAGAAACATCAAAAATAATTAAAAATAATTAGATGAGCTGTTAAATCCGAAATATTCTATTCATGGTATATACAGGGCTATCTTAAAAATCTATAAATGTTAATTCTTAAAAACGATTTTTATAGCTATACAGTGTTTTGAAGAACTTTTCGGCATCTTTATCTTTAAGCCTTCAAGTTCTACACGCCATTCAACAGCCTCCTTGGATCCTAAAACCTCTACAAAGTAGATCTCTCTCCCAAGCCTCAGGTAACCCCCTAGAGACATTATGACTATTTCGTCTCCTTCCTTAGGCATGGACATGGTTATAGCGTAGAGGATCTCTCCATACGGATAGACGTCTTTAGCTGTGAATCTTATGTCTTGCTGTGTGTAAGAAGGCTCTTTATCCTCTATAAATTGTCCTGACAACGATTTTGTGAGGCCTTCTCCATATACTCTCCAAGGTCTAGAGGAGTAGATTGCCTCGCCATTTATGCTTAGCCATTCACCTAGATTCAGAAGGATCTTCTTGGTCTCTTCTGGGATCTCCCCATCTGGCCTTGGATTTATATTGAGAAGTAAGTTCCCATTCTTGCTGACTATGTCAACGAGATCTCTTATCACAACCTCTGGAGCCTTATACTTTGCATTCCTTATGTATCCCCATGAAAGGTAGTCGACAGATGTGTCAGTTTGCCATGGATATGGGTGGATGTCGCCTAGCTTACCCCGCTCAATATCGAGTACTGCGGTTCCCTCAGGAAATGCTCTACTTTTATATGTTACAACCACACCCATATCCCATTTCTCCGCCTTGTTGTAGTAATAGGCTGTGAAGAACCTTAGATAGGGTTCGAAGGCTGGATTCTCTATCCATCAGTCAAAGTAAAATAGCTGTGGTCTATATCTCTCTACGAGTTCCACAGCTCTAAGGAGCCAATCGTCTAGGAACTCCTTATCGGGATATATGTTTTCCGGACCCGGAGGATCCCTTGGATTAAGCGATGCCTTCTTTGCAGGACCATATAGATCCCAATATCTGGAATCCTTCACATCCGAATCTATCCTAGTACCAGGCTCGAAGAACCACCAATGTTCAGCCCTATGGTAAGACACTCCAAATATAAGGCCCCTCCTCCTAACCGCTTCCGCTAGCTCTCCCACGATATCCCTTTTAGGGCCCATCAGAGTTGAGTTCCACCTGCTATAAGAGGTATTCCAGAGGGCAAACCCATCATGATGTTCGGCGACTAACACAACATACCGAGCCCCCTGCCTTTCAAAAAGTTTGGCCCATTCATCAGGGTTCCAGTTCTCAGCTGTAAACATGGGTATGAAGTCCTTATATCCAAACCTCTCAGGCGTTCCAAAATTTTTTACATGATACTCATATTCAGGACGACCAGGCATGTACATATGTCTAGGATACCACTCGCTACCAAAAGCAGGTACAGAGTATACACCCCAATGAATAAATATACCCAGCTTAGCATCAGTAAACCACTTTGGCACTATATACTTTTTAAGGGACGACCAGCTTGGCTCGTAAGATCCCTTGGGGAGTGATATGGGCATCTTTTTCGTAATGTCCTCGTTATCGTTGCTCAAGATTATTTCCCTCAAATATCTCCCTAACAAATATATTTAATCCTGTATCTCTTTAAAGTCGATTACGGAAATAGCTCAGAGCTAATTTGCATATAGATAGAAAGGGTTGGCAAATTTTCACTTCTAGATTCTGTTAAGACCTTCAACATCATTAACACATTTATGAAACTTTTCAAATATCATAATAGACTTATAAGAGTTGGCAGTAGTTTATATCTTCACCGATAGCGGAGCCTTATAGCTGTTAAAGGAGGAATCTATGAATGTAGAGCCGCGTACAAGAGTCGTTCAAAGCATGTATGTGCAGATAATACAGTAGACTATGGAAATACTGTTCGGTTCTACGTTATACGAGCTATACCTATCTAAGAGTTATTAGAAGAAAATAGAATATAGGAACTTCTTCAAGATAGTTACTTAGGAGCTTTCTTATGTAGATTTTCCTAATGAGTTTAAGAGCTTCTTTTTGTAGAATAGTTAAATATTTATTCCTTAGTTGCTTCAATAAACTTGGTGGTTTCATGGGTATCAAGCTATCAAGGGGATTTCTCTTCGGCTTCTCTACAGCAGGGTTTCAGCATGAGATGGGCTTTGCAGGTTCTGAATATGATAGTGATTGGTTCAGGTGGGTTCACGATCCTGAGAATATATTGGCTGGTATAGTTAGCGGTGATATGCCGGAAAACGGCCCTGGATATTGGGATCTGTTTAAGAGCGATCATGACATGGCGTGGAGCCTTGGTATGAGAGCAGCTAGGATAGGGATAGAGTGGGCCAGGATCTTCCCGAAGCCAACTACCCAGGTCAAGGTCCAGGTTGAGGAGGATGCAGATGGTGTCAAGAGGGTTGTTGTGGAGGAGAGGGATCTAAGGAGGTTGGATGAGCTGGCGAATAGATCTGCTATCGAAAGGTATAGACAGATCCTTGGGGACTGGAAGGCGAGAGGAGGTTTTCTGATCGCTAATCTGTATCATTGGCCCCTCCCCCTTTGGATCCATGACCCTATAGCTGTGAGGAAGAAAGGCCCTGAAGAAGCTCCGCCAGGCTGGGTTAGCAGGTCAACTGTGGTTGAGTTTGCTAAGTATGCTGCATATATAGCGTGGAAGCTAGATGATCTGGTTGATATGTGGAGTACCATGAATGAGCCTAATGTTGTCTGGAGCGCCGGCTATTTCTGGATAAGATCCGGCTTTCCACCAGGCTATCTGGACCTTAGATCTATGATGAGTGTTAGGAAGAACCTGTTAGAAGCACATGCTAGAGCCTATGAGAACATAAAAGCATATTCTAAGAAACCTGTAGGGGTGATCTATGCAGTCTCTGATGTCCAGCCTCTTAGTCATGATGACACCAAGGTAGCTGAGGATTATGAGAGGTTTACAACACACTACTTCTTTGAAGCACTAACAAGAGGAGTCTTTGACGGCTTATCTAGGGATGATTTGAAGGGTAAGATCGATTGGATCGGGATAAATTATTATTCAAGGACAGTTATTACTAGGAGGAAAGTTCTCGAAGGATATCCAGAAGCATCGGTGGCTCCAGGCTATGGGTTTTCTTGCCAGCCTAACAGTAGATCTATCGATGGGAGGCCGACTAGTGATTTTGGCTGGGAGATCTATCCCGAAGGTCTCTACAATGTTCTCTCAAAGTTCAGAAGGCTCTATGGTCTTCCGATGATGGTGACGGAGAACGGTATAGCAGATGAGAAGGATCTTTGGAGACCTTGGTATATTGTAGCACATATAGCCCAGATAGCGAGAGCCATATCTGAAGGTGCCGATGTTAGGGGGTATCTCCACTGGAATCTTATAGATAATTATGAATGGGCCTCAGGCTTTAAGATGAGGTTCGGCCTAGTATATGTAGATTATGTAAGCAAGAAAAGGTATTTAAGACCAAGCGCTTTAGTATTCAGAGAGATAGCTACCCAATACGAGATCCCAGACTATTTAGAGCATCTAATAGCACCTCCTAGATTATGAGGATAGATATATGGTTGAGGATAGAGTATCTAGAATAGCTGGGGGAGCTGTAGCGAAGCTCGATAACGGGTTTATAAGGATCCTTGTTTATGCCCCCAACATATTAAGAATCACGTTTTCCCCTGACGACTCCTTCTGGGATCAAAGCCCCGTTGTTATAGCGAAACCCGTTAAAGGAGGCTACACCATTGAAGAGCATAGGGATATGTTATCGATATCGTCAAGAGATGTGGAAGCTCGGCTGGATATTGGATCTGGGATTCTCAGGATAAGAACTTACGAGACCTTCATCAGCGATATCGCCAGAGGTTAGAAGAAGATCGAGCTAAGGGGGCGTGATAGCTATAGCTTCAACCATAAGCTCGAGATCTCGAAAGACGAAGAGCTCTATGGCAGTGGCCAGCATGCTGGCTACTCTGCCCACGAAGGCTTTGGCTTGGTGGGGAGAACAGTATATCTTGCCCAGAGGAACACCGACATAGCGATTCCAATGGTGATCTCTAGTAAGGGGTATGGGATCCTGTGGGATATGCATAGCTTCGGGATACTAAGCATAAGGGAGAGGCTAGCTAAGAGCCTGGTTTGAAGCTGGCAGGAATCTCGATTATTACCTGATCAGCGGGTTAGATCTTGGTAAGGTGATCTCAGGCTATAGATTCCTCACAGGCGCCCCCCCACTCCCTAAATGGGCTTTTGGCTATTGGCAATCGAAGGAGAGATATGCATCTCAAGATGAGATTATCTCAGTGCGAGAGAGTTCGTACGCAGAGGCATCCCCATAGATGTAATAGTGCTGGACTGGAGGTACTGGGGAAAATATGGTTGGAACGCCTTTAAATTTGATGAAAAAGACTTCCCAGATCCTGAGGCCATGGTTAGGGAGCTCCATAGCATGAGGATAAAGGTGGCGATCTCTATATGGCCTATATTTGGGAAGGATTCTGAGATCTATAGGGAGATGGAGGAGAAGGGATGCGTTTTCCAGGGTACAGGGCTCCTCAACGCATTTAAGAGAGAATGTGACGAGCTATTCTGGAGGAAAATAGAGGAGGTCTTCGCATCGAAAGGCTTTGACGCGCGGTGGCTAGATGCATCAGAGCCTGAGATAGAGCCAAGACTGATCTACACAACATGGCAGCACGACCTCTTCCCAGAAGATCTCAATCTATACCCCTCTTCGAAACAGAAGCAGTATATAGGGGTCAGAGAAGTTTTAGCTCTAAGAGGGTTGTGATCCTCACTAGATCTGCTTTCGCAGGGCAGCAGAGGAATTCCGCGATAAACTGGCCTGGTGATGTAACAGGTGATTGGACCACTCTTAGAACGCAGATATGGGCAAGCCTCCACCTCAGCCTCCTTATATTCAGGGGATCCTCATCTACAAATCACTTTTTCAATAGTCTGAAAATCCGTTCAAGTGTGAAACCTCCTCCACCCGCTTCTCCATAACCTACATTTCCCTCACTATCAGAGATCCTCTCTATAGCCAATATAAACCTTCTAGATGAGTTATCACCTCTGGAACACCCCCAAACCTAAATAAATAAACCTTATAGAGCATTAGAGTATTTATAGCAGTTGTGATCCCAGGGTTTCCAAGAAAAGCTGACCCCGTAATTAGCTCTGATGAGAGCATGATAGCTCGATCATGTAAGATTACGGTGCATGAGTGCACGATATGAGTGAATGTTTGAAGGATTGTTTAGGTATATCCATATAGAGAATACAAAGTTAGCCTGTTAGGGATATGGATTAAGAAGCATAGAGAAGTGAGAAATAATATTAAAGTCTTCTGTGGACAAAACCTGTAACTATATATTTACTTTTGCCTGTTTTAAAAGATAGTCTTTAGATGATAGAGTTTATAAGGGCCTAAAACATTGCTTTTTAGGATTTCTACCTATCTATACGGGGGTATTGTTGAAGGCAGTTCTCGTTTCTCCTCCTAGGCCAGATGTTAGGATAGGTGATATTCCGGAACCGAGGTTATTTGATAGGGGGATATATATAAGGATTCTATGGACTGAAATCTGTGAAACCGATAGGGAGATCGTAAATGGAGTGCTCCCCATTGCCTCTACATCACCTGGTAAGGATGAGATGATTCTAGGCCACGAAGCTATAGGAGTTGTTGAGAGGGCTTCGAAGGGTTTAGAGGATCTCGTTGGGAGATATGTGATCCTTGTGAGTAGAAGAGGATGTGGTAGATGCCTGAACTGCCTCGCTGGCAGGGCTGACTACTGTGAGACAGGGGGTTTTGTAGAAGCTGGGATCAAAGAGCTTGACGGCTTTATGGCTGAATATGTGGTGGACGACCCTAGATATATTGTGGAAGTGCCTAGAGAGCTGCTTGATGTGGCTGTCTTGGCACAGCCGCTATCCGATCTAGAGAAATCCATCGAATCAGTGCTTATTACACAGAGAAGAATGATCTGGAGCTGTGAAGATGGAACCTATAGATGTAGAAAAGCTATTGTCATAGGCACAGGCCCCATAGGCATGTTAGTCTCGATGCTCTTAAAATCCTATGGTTTTAGAGTCACAATAGTAAATAGAAGGGATCTCTATCCCCATGAGAAAAACGTGCTATCTAAAATAGGGGTTAAATTCTATAACTCTTCAAATGGCTATGAAGAACTATACAAAGAAACAGGACCATTCGATGTGGTGTTTGACACCACAGCTAAGCCCAGCGTGATCAAGAGCGTGCTGAGGTTTATGAACTACAACTCCATACTAGCCCTCTTCGGCTTTGCCAGGGCCCCCTGAGAGGGATTATCTAGATTCAGAAGAGCTAACAATGATTGCTGCAAAGAATATAGCCATAATAGGGGTTGTCAACGGGCAGAAAAGGCATTTTGAAATGGCTCTAGAGCATATTGCTTCGTGGAAGAGCTCTATTCCAGGAGCGCTTGAAAGTATGATCACGGCTAGGATAGAGATTGAAGATCGAGATAGGGTACTCAAAGTCCTTAGAGAAAAACCTCCCAACGAAATCAAGACTCTAATTGTCTTTTCAAAATAAATGAACATAGACCTAAAAATCAAAGGTTCTTAACAGGCTGTTGACTTGATCATAGCTTTCACTGTTTTCAGATGCTATGAGATCTTCGATGTAGGGCTCCTTAGATATGTGGAACCCCTGGAGCCACTAACTACATGCAGACTCGAGAAGGGATGAGAAGGTTCTGGGCTAAAATAATCTAAACAGCTAAGGATAATGGACCCTGACAACCACCTATTCTAATTGCCCTTATCCCGATATTCTCATCGTCTCTAGAAGCGAGACTTTCTGCTACACTCTATTGCATCACCTATCTCACTAATAAGATCATATCCATATTTTTGCGTCCTATATTGTTATCCTTTTTGCAAGCCCTTAAACTCAACCCATTGTTATGCTGCATAATAAGAGGATAAATATTATTAGGATTATATATTCCATGGTGGCTTTATGGCGGGACTTACTAGATTGGTTATCTCGTCAGCTCTTGCTAGAGGTACACCCCTAGATGGTTATTTGGGATATGGGTCTCCAAGGGTGGTTAGACATCCATATACCAGGGAGCATTGGATCCTATTTACGGCTTGGAGGGATGTGGCTGGCCAGGTGAGGGAGGTTTAGGCGGCACCTATAGTCGACGAACTATCTTTTGAGGTAGATCTTAAGAGATCTAAAAAGATCTCCTCAGGCTCTGAGATGGGCGTAGTAGGCTTGAATACTGTGGATACTTTCTCTATGATTATTATAATGATCGTTGGCTGATCTTTTCAACGGTATATGGAGGAGAGCAGAGGAGATTTGCCCTTATATCCTCAGATCCAGATTTCTCCAGGGTTGAGACAACCATTGTCGAGGCGCCCCTTAACATGGGGGATGCCGGTTTCTCCTGTGTATCATATGAAGATGATAAGGCCCTCACATGCACTGGAGGATTTGGCCTCGAAAGATCCCTTATGGCGGTAGAGGACTTTACAGCTGAAAGCCTCGCCCTTTATGGCGGGGATGGTGTTTATAAGCTCTGCGTCCTCTAGTATCTTTGATGATGATTGCTATGAGTGTGAGCCTCGGGGGCTAACCTCTAGCGATACTCGATAGATATGCTGGGTACACAGAATTAAACCTACGCCCCCGAGGCTATGATAAAGCCCATAGCCCCGAGTCCCCGAGAAGGGATAGGGGTAACGAGCCGAAGACCCCAGCAAAGAGATCTTCTATAGAATTGAAAAGGGAGGGGTCATTTAGGTTAATCTAGGGATATCGGACCGAAGATCCAGTCTAAAGCTGAATCCTCTGAAGAGAGGAAATTTGGTCTTAAAAATTTCCACACCCTAGAGCGGGGAAGAGATCAGAGCGTCGCACATGGTACTATTATAAAGTCTCTTATGATCCACATGAAACTTGCTACGCCAGCTCTGGTTCCCCATTCTGTTCCTATTTCCCAGTCAAGTAGATAATGGTTTGTGATATCAAAAGTTACATATTTTAATGACGCTTTCACAAATAGTTTGGGGTCATAGGCTACGGTGCCGCATCTAACTCCCCAGCCTTTAGGAGCAAACGCTATATATTGCCATCCACCCCAAGAAACACTATCCTCTCTCCATACCTCAAAAGTCGCATTAACCTTTGATCCGTTGATTACTATTGGTAGCGTCTCTTCCCCTATTTTCCTCCCAGCAGGATTGAGGTTCTGTCGGTAGAGCCATACCATTATCTCTAGATCTCCATTTGATGGCGGTGTAGATGGTTTAAAAGCAATACTTTCTCTAACGATCCATGCATCTGCGGCTATATTAAATATTACTGATGGATCTAAGCTCTCGACACATATATAGAAGGACACTATAAAGGAGCTCATATTGCTGATCTTCAAAGGAAACTCTACTCCAAATCCGTTTGCATATCTGCTACCCCATGGCTTCCTACCTATATATATTTCTGGATATCCATTAACCCGATTTAGAGGATAGGCATTCGTAATGTTTATCTCTGTTCTAAACACCCTTCCTTGAGAGTCTATAATCATTTGCTGAATACCTTTATAGTTTTTTAAATTCCATGGATTAAGCTCTGCAACAAGGTCTATAACGCTATCGCCGTTGAGATCAAGATCTATAATAGGATATTTTATGGTGTCTCTAAGTACGATTGTCGTTACAATACTAAGTGGTGCTGTATATAATAGTGTTTGAATCTGTATAACTGAAGTGACAAATGTTGTTGTTAATGTGGAGATCTTGTTCATATTCATAAAAGTATTATATAAATATCCCCCTGCAAAGCCCACAGCAAGAACTACTATAACCAATAACACTATAGCAGACCTACTATTTAACATCGAACCTACTATATAATATAATAATGTAGGAGTATTTATATTTGCT
>Ga0101942_100187_pt1 | contig 37010 bp, 44 predicted proteins | sample DewCreD2012metaG_4_FD_75243 | JGI IMG/M metagenome (GOLD analysis project Ga0101942, IMG submission 75243) | Hot spring sediment bacterial and archeal communities from British Columbia, Canada, to study Microbial Dark Matter (Phase II) - Dewar... ...
GTTTTGAATTTAATATTATTTCATTAGTATAAACATTTTAATCATCATATTCGAAGAGTATGCAATGCAACGTAATTTTATATACTATTATTAAAAATATTTAGATAATTTTAGATTACCTCTTCTACATATCAATTCAAATGAAGGAAATTTTTTGAACGGTAATATAAGATTTCGATTTATTAATATATAGGTTTAAAAACTAGTCTTTGATAGAAATTGTAATGGAAAAAGAGAACTTTATCGATTTAAAGCTAGGACCTAATTGGATTGAAGAAAAAGATGGCACCTTCTTCGCTATTTTCTCAGCCAACGCGACCAAAGTTGAAATAGTTCTTTATTCAAAAGAAAATCAAAAATATCCTAAAGAAGTGATAGAGATAAAAGATAAAAAAGGGAACATTTGGTACATCTTTATTTCAGGAGTAAAGCCAGGAGATTTATATTGTTATAAAGTTCATGGAGCTTATAAACCTGAAGAAGGATTGAGATTCAATCCTAATAAAGTTCTCATAGATCCTTATGCAAAAGCCATCGCTGGCATAATACCTTTGAAATGGGATGATTCCTTGTTTGATTATAAGATAGGACCAAATAATGAGTTCTTAATTAATGAGCTTCCTAATGATGAGTTTATACCGAAATGTGTTGTAATAAATCCATATTTTCAATGGGAAGATGATGAATTCTTAAAAAATAGGAAAAGATGGAAGAAAGAAATAATTTATGAAACACATGTTAAAGGTTTTTCCCAGCTTATGGAAGAATTGCCCAATGAAGTTCGCGGAAAGTATGCAGCACTATCTTCGAACAAAGTTATAAGTTATCTAAAAGATTTGGGAATAACAGCTATTGAGTTAATGCCAGTTCATGCCTTCATCGATGATAAAATCCTTGTAGAAAAAGGATTGAGGAATTATTGGGGATACAATCCTATAAATTATTTCTCTCCTGAAGCAAGATATTCAAGCTCAGGCTATTATGGAGAGCAAGTTTATGAATTCAAAAAAATGGTAAATGAGCTACATAAAGAAGGAATTGCAGTAATTCTTGACGTTGTTTACAATCATACAGGAGAAGGAAATCATTTAGGACCTTTTCTGAGCTTTAAAGGAATAGATAACAAATCTTATTATTTGTTGAATCCTAAAGATCAAAGATATTACGTTGACTATACAGGCGTAGGTAATACGCTTAATACTTCTAGTGATGCTGTTATTCAAATGATCCTAGATAGTTTGAGATATTGGGTAAAAGAAATGCATGTTGATGGTTTTAGATTTGATTTAGCACCAGTATTAGCTAGAAACTATGAAACTATAAATATGGAACATGCTTTGATTAAGGCGATCGAAAAAGACCCAGTTTTAGAGAACATTAAGTTAATAGCAGAACCTTGGGATTTGGGTCCAAATGGTTATCAGTTAGGAAAATTTCCTTCAAATTGGTATGAATGGAATGGAAAATATAGGGATCTAATAAGAAGATTCTGGAGAGGAGAAAGCCTTCCATATTTTGAAATAGCAAATTTAATTCTTGGATCAAGAGATCTTTTTGTTCATAAGAATCCTTTAGCTAGCATAAATTATATTACTTGTCATGACGGCTTCACGCTTGAAGATTTAGTAAGTTATGATCGAAAACATAATGAAGCGAATTGCTTTGATAATAAAGACGGAGCTGATGAAAATTATAGTTTTAATTTTGGTGTTGAAGGGCCCACGAGCGATGAGGAAATTTTAAAGAAAAGAGAGAAGCAAAAAAGGAACTTAATCATTACTCTTATGATTAGTCAAGGGACGCCTATGATACTTGGAGGAGATGAATTGAGTAGGACTCAAAGAGGAAATAACAATGCTTTTTGTCAAGATAATGAGATTTCTTGGTATTCTTGGGTATTGGATGAAAGAAAAAAGAAATTCTTTGAATTCATGAGATCGATAATAAACTTCAGGAAAAATAGTAGAATCTTCGAAGAACCTAATTTTGATGTGACATGGTTAAAAGAGGATGGAAGTGTTGTTGATGAATTAAGCTGGCGAATACCTACGAACTTTGTAGCGTTTATTATAAAAAACGAGGAAAAGTTCCTGATAATTCTAAACTCAGGTAGTAATAGAAAATTTAAGCTGTCTGAAGGTAAATGGAGAATATTATTTTCTTCAACAGAGAATGTAAAAGAAGGTGAAGAAATTGAAATTGAAGAAAGAAGTTCTGTAATCTTTCAAAAAATAAGTGATTAATTTCCTTAGTTGCTACAAAAGTCAAAACTTATATAGCTTATCAATAACTCTTATTGGAAAAAGTTTATCTAGAAGTTTAATATCTTCATCATCTAGCCTCCATCCAGAGGCTTCGAGATTTTCTTGAACATGGATAGGATTTGAAGCTCTTGGTATAGGAAATACATAAGGCTTATCTGCAAGCCATCTTAAAGCTATTTGTGAAGGAGTTTTACCATATTTCGTTGAAATTTCTTCAAATTTCTTTTTTTCTTTAGCTAATCTCCCATGACCTAAAGGATAATATGCCATGAATGCGATTCCTTCTTTTTGGCAATAGGGTAAAATATCCTTTTCTACATCTCTCTTAAGCAAACTGTATTCAAGCTGAACTGCAGTTATATCATGTCTGCTCAAAGTATTTCTTGCTTCCTCTATTTGCTTCAAGTTGAAATTACTTAAACCTATGAACAATACTTTCCCTTGTTCAATTGCTTCTTCCATTGCCTTCATAGTTTCCGATATGGGTACTTTTTTGTTGGGGAAATGAATAAGATACAAATCTACATATTTAGTGTTCAACCTTCTCAAACTTCCTTCCAATGCCTTGAAGAACTTATCTCTCCTAAGATGAGAAGGCCAAACCTTAGTCGAGATGAATATTTCTTCTCTATTGAATTCTTTTATAGCTTCAGCAACCAAAGGTTCGGAGCCATAGAGTTCAGCAGTATCTATCAAATTCATTCCTCCAATCAAACCTGTTTTTATCGCTTCAATTTTCTTTGCTTTATTTCTCATTATTCCCAATCTTGATAAAATTATCCAAGAAACGTCGTAATATGTGCCCATTCCTATTTCAGAGACAAGAGGCCCACTTTTGCCAAATCTTTTCTTCTCCATATTATGATAATGTCATTTTCATATTTACATGCTCATAGTAAGAGTTTGTTTTAAATTTAAGGGAGGTAAATCATTTGGATCGATCAACAACTCAACAAGGCAAGACTCTTTTGAGCTCAATAATTTATTTATTGCTTCATCTATCTTATCATCACTATTAACTCTAATCCCTTCAATTCCAAAAGAATTGGCTAAAGCAACGAAATCAGGATTCGTTAACAAGGTTTCGTAAATTCTTCCTTGTTTTTGTATTACTTGCCTTAAATAAAGCACGCGATAACTATTATCATTCACTACGATAATTTTTATAGGAATTTTTTCTCTTTTTAAAGTCTCCAAATCTTGAACAGTCATCATGAATTCCCCATCACCTAGAATTGCGATCACTTCCTCATTCATGTTTGATATTTTTGCTCCTATCGCTGCAGGAAAGGCATATCCCATTGCACCTAAGTTCGTTGAAGCTAAGAATGTTCTAGGTCTATAAATTTTAATGAAGTCATAAGCATATATAATATGAACGCCTTGACCTCCTGTAACAATCCTATTTTCCGGCGTCATTTTATCTAGAAAATAGAAAAATCTCGAAGGATTGACAGCATTGGAATACTTTCTGTTCAATGCTTCTTCAATCATTCTTGTCCATTGTTTCTTCCATTCTAAAATTTTTGAATCCCATTCATTATGCATATACTTACTTGATACTTGTTCATTCAATTCTTTTAGAAAAGTTAGCGGTTCATAGTTTAAAAATTCGTAGTATCTCGGTCTCTTCCTTACAGAATCATCTTTGCTTATCACAAAAACTTCTCCTTGAGGTAGTAAAGTATAAGCATATGTCGTTATATCATCGAACTCATTACCCAAAACTAGAAGGAAGTCGCAATTCTCAATTGCATTGTCTGCAACTATGTTTCCTCCTCCAAAGCCACATCTACCTAAAGATCTCTCATAGTCCTCAGGACATGCACCTCTCGCATTTCCAGATGTGACTATGTAAGAACCAGTCTTTTCAGCTAAGCTGATTAAGTATTGAGATTCGAAATACTTATTATAAACTAGCTCTCCACATGCTAAAATTAAAGGTCTTTTTGAATTAGTTAAAGAATTTGCGATTTCTTTAACAATGTTTTGAGGAGGTTTTTCTGAAAAGTTCTCTTCACTTTTTAATGATTCCAAATCCTGAGCTTTTAACTCTAGCTTTTCGCTCCAAACGTCTTCAGGAACTTCAATCACAACAGGCCCACTTGGATATGTTGATAGACTTCTAAATGCTTCTCTTAAAATCTCTAAAGCCTCGCTCGATTTCGAAATTCTTAGATATCTCTTAACAATAGCTTTAGCTATATCTTCTTGATCGACTTCAAGCCAAGCATTAGTTTCTCTTAATCTTCTCCTAACGCCTCCTGTTATCAACAAAACTGGAATTCTGTCTTTCATCGCAATAGCAAGAGAAATTAGAGAATTCATAAAGCCAGGTCCTGCATGAACTGCTGCAACACCGAAATGTGCTGTAACACGTGCTTCTCCATCAGCAGCTGAAACCGCTACTTGCTCATGTCTTGTAGTTATGAAGTCTATCTTATTCCGATAGTCATACAATGCATCGATGAAATCTACAATGCTTGTTCCTATTATACCATAAACTCTTTTTACATCGTTAATGAGTAATGCCTCAGCAATTAATTGGGCTACAGTTATTTGCATTGTTATATTTGCATGTTAACTACTCCTTCAGGCTTTTCACCTTTTATTACTCTTATAATATTTCTTATACTGAATTCAATTATTCTAAATCTAGCATCGGTATTAGCTCCAGCAATATGAGGAGTAGTTATTAAATTTACATTTTTAAGTCTTAGCAAAGGATTATCTTTGCTTGGTGGTTCTTGAGAATAAACATCTATAGCAGCACCCCAAATCCATTTTTCGGATAAAGCTCTTGCAAGAGCTTCTTCGTCTACGATTTCAGCTCTTGAAGGATTAATAAGTATTGCAGACGGCTTCATAGATCTTAACTCAGCTTCTTTTATCATTTTCCTTGTTTCTTCTGTTAAAGGTAGATGAATTGATATAATATCGCTTTCTCTTAATAATCTGCTAAAACTTCTATATTCTATGTTGTATTTCTTTTCAAAATCTTCTTGTCTTACTTTATCGTAATAAATAACTTTTACTTCAAAATTTACAAGCCTTTTTGCAAGTTCTTTTCCTATTCTACCCAGCCCTATTATTCCCCATGTTTTATATGCTAGATCAAACGTTCCTTTATCCATTAGCTCCCATTGAGGCCATTCGCCTTGTTGAACTCTATTATGCGCTTCAAAGAGTCTTTTTAACAACGCTAATGCAACCATTATAGTATATTCTGCAACGGAAACAGCATTTGCTCCTCCTGCATTCGCAACAGGAATCCCTTTTTCTGCACATGCGATAACATCTATATGATCATAACCCGTACTAGGTTGCTGTATTAGTTTTACTTTTTTCATATGCTCAACCATTTTCCTTGTTATTTTCATCTTGAAAGTATGATCTCCAAGAACGATATCCGCTCGCTCTAGCGTTTCGAATATCTTTTTTTCTTCTGCATCGAACAATCTAATGATTTCTATTTTCGCCTCCAATTCACTTGAAAAAGGGAAGAAGAATCCTTCAATTACACTTTCAGGTAAAGGCGAGAAAGAAGCTATCAAAATTTTCTTATGTTCCATATGGTTATATAACGCTCATACTTTAATTTTTAAAACACAATAATTCTATATGGCTGAATTAAGCGTTGACGAACTTTTAAACCAATTCGAAATAGCCAAGGAATTAATTGATAAAGATCCTAACGAGGCTGGAATGTTGTTATATAAAATAGCTGAATCTTCTTTAATCATGCTTGCTAAGAAATATGCTCCCGATTATTATGAGAAAATTATAACAAGTAAAGATACTAAAATTTATTTACTTTTTGAAATTGCAAAGGAGCTTTCTAAAAAACTTAATAAAGGCTTTAAAAAATATTGGTATGATGCTTGGGAATTAAGAATTGAAAGTCATGAATATAATTTAACTACTGATTTTCTAAAAGAAAGAATTAAGGTTATTGAAAAAATAATAAATTTTGTTAAGAGTAAGAAGAAATAATTTTTAATAAGTTCTTTATTAAAATTTTTCTCAATAAAAATAATCTATTGGACATGTCCAAGTGCATATATTTAAACGATTTTCTCATTCTCTGATACATGAGTAAAAAAATGAATAAAATCACAGCATTGCTTTTAGATAACCTTTGGTTTTGGGCAATTTTAGCTATGACGATATCTCTAGTCTACGGTGCATGGGCCTTAATTGAGGCATCAAACATGCATATGCCTCCTTTAACTCCGAAGGGGTGGTAACATGACGCTCTTTCCAAGAAGTTTAGAAGAGTGGTATAAGCCATTTACTAAAGAAGAAAAAACGTGGTTTATTCTTGCTTTTATCCTAGCGATAATACTTGCTGCAACAACGCTTAGTTGGTTTTTCATTGATCCATATCATCAAGTACCTGCTAAAAGCTATGCTATAAGTCCTAATGAGTTTGACAAATTAGCTGCAACATTCGCAAGTTCGTATAAAGATAAAATAATACCTGAGGGTGTCGATGTATATATTATTGCGCATCAATTCTATTTTAACCCTTCAAAAATTATTTTAAAAAAAGGTGTTACTTATAGAATTCATGTTTCTAGCGCAGATGTACTTCATGGACTTAGCATAATAGGGGAGGATGGAACGGTTTATAATTTAATGATAATGCCAGGAATGGCATATGTTATACATATAATTTTCGATAAAACTGGAATTTATGAAATACTTTGTAATGAATATTGCGGTTCTGGTCATCATTTAATGAGCGCTACTATAGAGGTGGTTTGATATGACAGAAGCAGGTTTTAGACGTTGTATGGCAACAGGGTTGCTGGTTCATTTAGCTTCTCAAAGGCTAATAGTATTTAACTTCCTAATGGGGATCATTTCTCTTATAATAGGAGGTATTGCGGCGATTTTTGTAGGTTTAACTAGGTCATCTTTTGTTCTCCTTGAACAGTTAGGGTTGCAAAATACATACTATTATTGGTTGAATTTACACGGCTATAATATGCTAATTTTCTGGATATTATGGTTTGAAGTTGCATTGATATATTTTGTTGCTACAATTTTGCTCAATGCACCGCTATATAGCATAAGACTTGGCTGGTTATCTTTCATTCTCATGTTAATTGGATGGTTGATAATGAATGTAATGAATATTGCAGGGGATTCAATTGTCTTATTCACTGCTTATATTCCTTTAAGCGTTCCTCCTATATTTTATTTAGGTTATCTGTTTTTCGTATTAGGCGTAGCTATAGCTGTAATTAATTTCTTTTTAACGCTATATAAAGCAAGAATAGAAGGTAAATATGCGGGCCATCTACCTTTGGTTACATGGGGTGCAGGTATCGCAGCAATAATTGGTTTAGTCGTCGTAGCATACGGAGCCTTTGCAATTATTTATGCTTTATTATTCAGTTCAAACTACGGATTAAGCGGCGATGTGATGTTTTATAGATGGTTTTTCTGGGGTCTTGGACACTCGGCGCAATACGTTAACGTCACTGCCATGGTTGCAGTTTGGTATGCTTTAATTGCTTTAGGAACCGGGTTTGTCGCAGCTAAGTTTATAAATGAAAGATATGCAAGGATAGCATTTGCGTTGTATACTTTATTCGTCGTTCCTGGAATAGGACATTCATATTTTGGTGGATCCTGGATTCTCAGCGATCTTTAAGCAAGCAAGCGGTAGTGTTGGGTCTCACTTTTTATCAGTTCCTTCAATGCTGCATGCTTTAGCTTTACTTGGCGGTGTTGAAGCAACTATAAGAGCTTCTGGTCATGCCAGCCTTTTAGGTTGGCTAAAAAAAATACCATGGAGAAATCCTGCAATTTCAGGTATGATTTTATCGATGATTATGTTTGGAATTGGAGGAATAATTGCTCAACCACAAACTACACTTCAACCAAATCTTTTGTTCCATAATACACTATGGGTTCCAGGTCATTTTCATTTAACAGTTGTAGGAGGTACCAGCTTAGCATTCATGAGTTTATCTTATTATATTGTTCCTTTGTTAACAGAGAAAAAATTAATGAGCAGTAAAATAGCTACTATACAAATCTATCTCTTTTTCATTGGAATATTTAAACTGTCACTAAAGATATAGAAAATCTAACTCAGCAATGAATTTATGTCCTCTTCTGCGTTCTGCTTCAAATTCAGCCAAGTAGAGTTTTACTTTATTTCTTTCAATGATATCCTTAGAAAAGTATTTCTGCCATTTAATATTAAATTAGACAAAAGAGTGGTGTATGCATAAAGACAAGATAGTCATATCATGGAGTGGTGGAAAGGATAGTACAATGGCTCTTTATTATATAACGAAAGAAAAGAACTATGAAATAGCTTACTTATTGAGTACGATAACAGAAGGGTTTGAAAGGGTAACTATGCATGGTGTGAGAAAGGAACTTATCAAAAGCCAAGCAGGAAGCTTAGGTTATCCATTGTTGGAGGTTTATATTCCACCATATGCAAGTAATGAAGTATATGAAGAAAGAATGAGAGATATCGCTTTAAAACTAATTTCTGAAGGGATCAAAAAACATGCATTCGGAGACATTTATTTAGAAGACGTTAGAAAATATAGAGAAGAAAACTTAAAGAAGTGGAATATAGAAGGAATTTGGCCAATATGGGGAAGGGATACAAGAGAATTAGCTTTGGAATTCATCAAATTAGGTTTTAAAGCGATTGTATGCGTAGTAGATACGATGGTATTGGATAAAAGCTTTGTGGGGAGAGATTTCGATGAAGATTTCATTTCTGATCTTCCTTCTAGCGTTGATCCTTGTGGAGAAAGAGGTGAATTCCATACTTTTGTTTATGATGGTCCTTTATTCAAAAAAGAAGTTAAATTCAAGTTAGGAGAAAAAGTGTTAAGAGAAAATAGATTCTATTTCATTGATTTAATTCCATTAAGTTAAATGTTTCTTTAAGAATACAATAGCTGGAAAGATTATATTATAAATATCTTCAATGTTTGTTACCACATGCCCCATATTTGGTATTATGTGTGCTTCAAAGGTTTTTCCATGCTCTAATAACTTTTCGATATACTTGAGTACAGGCTTTAAGGGTGTTCTGCTATCATTTTGAGGATGTATAATACAAATTGGAACTTTTAGTTTATCAGCGAAATTTATCGCTGATCTATCTTTTTTCAACTCATTCTTATTCGCAAACAATAAAGCTTGAAAATGCTTGAAAGCTGCATCAGCTAGTTCATACATCATTTCCCAATCTACGACTCCAGCTCCTGCTACAGCAGCATCCCAAAGTTCTGGTGCTTTAACTGTTGCTAAATAACTCATGAAGCCTCCATAGCTATAGCCCATTATAGCGATTTTTTCTCCGAGCTTATTCTCTTTAGCATAATTTCTTGCATAAATTATGTCATTCAAATCACCTCCTCCGGGATCGCCTATATCTAATGATCTAAACTCTTCGCCATAGCCGGTAGAACCTCTGAAATTAGGTGCAATCACATTAAAGCCAGATGCTACTAAAGAAATTATTGTAATATTCCAGAAGTCACCTATATGGGACCAAGGCCCGCCATGAACATATATTACTGCATTCTTTTCGCCTTGAATATTTGTTTCGTATATAATAGAAGGTATTTCTAGACCATCGAATGATTTATATTTTATTATTTTTACATTTCCTAAATCTTTCGCAATTTCTTCATCTAAATTCGATCCTAATATTTTTCTCCATTCACCATTGAGCTTTGTTTTGAATATTGAATATGGTTCCTTCAAGCTTGAGAAGCTAACGAATATTTCATCATTTAATACATCAAGATATGTAGGTGTTCCTTCTGGATGCATGATCCTAAAGCCGTCTAGAAAAGCATATCCTCTGTAATCTTGTAATCCTATAAACCATATTTTTCCATCATCTGTGAAGCCAAAAGACAAATAATCTTGAAAGTTATATTTCAAATAATCCTTACCTTCAAATTCTGGTTCATGCAATTCATTTGTAAGGATATCATAGATGAAAAGCTTTTTGGCCCCCTTTAGATTTGATTCGAATAATATTTTGTTGTTAAATATTGAGCTTGCTATGTTATAGGTTTCTTCTTTCGGCGTGTAAACTCTATGTTCGTTTTTATTCAAGTCATAAATGAATATTTCCATAGATTTCGGATTACCATGCAATGTTCCTGAACCAATGATAAAAGATTCGTTGATATCCGTTACGAAAATCCATTTGTTTGTGGAAAATATTTTCTCTTGTTCTTCATCTTTTCGAACCAAATAAACAACGTTTTCTTGCATTGTTGAACCTGAATAAACCATTAAGCCCTTGAAATAAGATATTGAAAATATTCTCATCGGCTCCATATTGATTTCCTTTATCTTACCTTCCTCCCAACTGAAAATTTTTGCTAATTCTTTACCTTTGCTCACATCTAAAGCAAAATAAATTTTATTCGTATCCTTTCTTACTCTTGAACCTATCAAAGGTCTTGAAGCAATCTTTGAATTATTACTTCCATTATGATCTGAGATCCAAAGATCGTATGTTCCCTCAATGTTAGAGATATAATATAGTTTGTTCTTAGTTACTCCAACTAAGTTATAAGCAGGTATTTTTACAATTTTTTCCAGTTTGCGTAATAATTCCGAATACATAAGTTCGTAAATAATTTAAGTTTAAAAATTTATCGTCAAAGAAGATAATTTGCATAAATTATTCTTCTCATTAAATATGCCTTAAATATTAGGGAGCTAAGTTTTTAACTTTGTGGTTCAGAGAGAATGCGATGGAAACAATTTACGAAACAAAACAAGAAAGAAGGTTTATGATTTATACTCTAAGAAAGAGTGAAAAGATAAGAATTTTGGTTTTAGGTAGCGGTTTCGCTGGGATGTCTTTTGTAAAATCCTTCATTAAAAATATAAGACGTGAGCTTTGCAACAATATAGAACTCATAATCGTTACGAAAAAAGGCTATCATTTGTTCACTCCTCTTCTTTATCAAGTAGCTACAGGCTTAGTGAATGAGTATCATATACTTGATCCGATTAGAAATAAAAATAAAAAGCTAAACTATCAAGTCATAGAAGCTGAAGTTATAGACATTGATTTAATTAAAAAAACTGTACTTACTAATTTCTTCGAAATTCAATATGATTATCTAATAATTGCATTGGGTTCTGTAACAAATTACTTTGGCATAAAAGGAGCTGCTGAATATGCAATTCCTTTAAAAAATCCAGAAGATGCGATTAAAATTAGGAATAAAATAATTGAATCTTTTGAAAAAGCATCACTTTTGCCAAAGAATGATAAGAGAAGAAAATCGCTATTAACTTTTGTTATCATAGGTGGTGGACCAAGTGGTGTTGAGCTTGCTGGATCGATTAAAGATTACTTGCGCCAACTTTGTAAAAAATACTACCCTATTGATCTTAAAGAAACCCATGTAATAATCGTCGAGGCAATGGATAGATTGCTTCCTCTAGCTAGAAAAAAGACATCAGAAAAATGCAAGAAATCTCTCGAAAAAGCCGGTGTAGAGATTCTATTGAATACTAAGGTATTAGCGATTGAAGAAGATGGTGTGATAACCAACGAAGGTATTAAGATTGAGTCATATAATGTTTTTTGGGCTGCTGGAATAAAAAGCAATCCTGTTGTCGAAAGGCTTCCTGAAGAATTGATTCCTAAGAAAAAAGGAAAAATCATCGTGGATGAGTATTTAAGACTTCCGAGCTTTCAAAACGTCTTTGCAATAGGCGATAATGCATGGATTTCAAATAAATCTAAAACTGATCCTATTCCAGCAATGGCTTCTGCTGCTGTGCAGGAAGGAAAGTATTTGGGCGAGTATCTAGCTAATCTGCTATCTAATAAAGGTAACTCCAAGCCATTTAAATATAAAGATTTTGGCATTATGTTTTCTTTAGGAAGATTTGATGGCTTAGTGGAGTTTCCTAATGGTTTAGTAATATCAGGTTTCTTAGGATGGGTGATTTGGAGAATGGTTCATTTAGTCAAGATAGCAACGATAAGAAATAAGCTTGGAGTTATGTTTGACTGGACTATGTCATTATTTAAGAGAAGAATAATAACTAGAATTTAAAAAATTTTGAACAATTTAAGAAGATAGACTTTTGAATATTTGATATATTCTTTCTAATTGATTCGGCAAAACATAACCTTTCTCAACTATATATCCATGTTTATCAATGATGTAATAAACATCCGGATATCCTTCAGGATCGTAAAGTTGGTTAGTCTTAGCATCGCTCACACCGATATACCAATTCGGCTTCATGCCTCCTATAAATCTTAAAGCAAATTCTTCCATAGAGATTCCTGGCTGATTAAGGTTATTGTAAAGTTGAATTGTCATTATGATCACACCTAATGCATATAATTTAGGATAATAATCCTTTGAAAGCAATTCTGCACCACCCAAACAAGAGCTGCACCTAGTTGCTACGAACCAAATTAAAACAGGTTTACCTTTGAAATCGCTTAATTTTACAATTGTTCCATTTATTAATTTTAAAGAAAAGTCTTCAGCTACCTCCTTCTTCGAACTAATAGGAGTTAAAAAATTTATTTTTAAAAACGATTATTCCTTATGAGTTATTATAAGTATGAGCTTACAATAGATAAAATTTTAGAAGCAGGAGTTTCTGCTTTTCCTACAAGAGAAATAACTTACAGAGGGATTAGAAGATATACTTTCGAGAAATTCTCAGATTCAGTTAAGCGTTTGATTACAGGCTTAAGAAAATTGGGCGTGAATAAAGGCGATAGAATTGCATTAATAGATTGGGATACCGATGTTTATCTACATGCATATTATGCGATACCCATGTTAGGTGCAGTATTGCATACTGTTAACATAAGATATCCTCCTGAATTAATATTGAAGACAATTATTGCAGCAGAAGATAAATGGATAATAGTAAGAGATGAATTTCTACCTCTTATAGAAAAAGCTAAGAATCTTTTACCAAGAAATGTACAAATTATTGCATATAATGAAAACAAAGAACCTGTAAAAGGTTACATAGACTTTTGGCAGCTTCTACAAGAAGAGCCTACTGAGAACTTTGATTTGAACGAAAACATGCAAGCTACAATATTCTTCACAAGTGGAACGACAGGAGATCCAAAAGGAGTTTGGTTCACTCATAGAGACATCGTTTTGCATACCTTATGTGTTGCATTGACTTTTTCAAGACCTCCAACTTTCATCACTCCTAATGATGTCTTCATGATTCTAGTCCCTATGTTCCATGTTCATGCATGGGGTCTGCCTTATCTTTTCGTGATAAACGGTAACAAATATGTCCTGCCAGGAAAATATGATTATGGTCTCTTATTGAAAATCATGCAAGATGAAGGTGTTACTTTTTCTGCAATGGTGCCAACAATATTGCATATGCTCTTAAGTCATCCAGAGGCTAGCAAATATGCGCATGTATTTAGGAAATGGAAAGTAGTTATAGGAGGTTCAGCATTGTCAGAAGGATTGGCAAAGAAAGCTAAAGAATTAGGCATTACAGTGCTTGCAGGTTATGGTCTTTCTGAAACTTGTCCTGTATTAACTGTAGGCTATTACAATAGTTTGTTAGATAATGCTGATGAGGAAACCAAATTCAAAGAACAAATCACTGCAGGAGTCCCGATTCCTTTAGTTAATCTCAAAATTATGAATCCTTCAACAGGGGAAATTCTTCCAAAGGGTAAAGTAGGAGAAATAGTTGCGCGTTCTCCATGGCTTACTAGAGAATACTATAGAGATCCAGCAAAAACTGAAGAATTATGGAAGTATGGATGGCTTCATACAGGCGACTTAGGTTACATCGATGAATACGGTTATGTAAGAATTGTCGATAGAATAAAAGATGCAGTAAAAAGCGGAGGAGAGTTCATACCTACTTTGATTCTTGAAAATATTATATCTTTGCATCCTTCTGTAGCGCAAGTAGCTGTAGTAGGTGCTAAAGATGAAAAGTGGGGAGAAAGACCTGTAGCATTCATCGTTCCAAAAGAAAAATTCGAGGAAAAAGAAATTAGAGAATTTTTAAAAGATATGGTAAGACAGGGAAAAATACAAGATTGGTGGATTCCAGATAAATTTATAGTCATAGATTCGATGCCTTTAACATCTACGAATAAAATTGATAAAAAAGCTTTGAGAGAAAGATTAGAAAAGTTAAGCTAAACCGATTTTAGCCTTAATAATTTTTATTTCTTCTTCAATTTTTCTAAATCTTTCATCTAAATAACTTTTAAGATCCAATCTAAGCTCTCGAATTTCTTTAATCGTTTCATCTTGCTTTTTAAGTACTTCCTTTACATCTTGCTTAATTTCTTTAATATCACTTTTCATTTCCTTAATATCATCTTTCATTTCTTTAATATCAGTTTTCATCTCTTTAATATCTCCCTTCATCTCCTTAACATCGCCTTTCATTTCCTTTATGTCCATCCACATTGCAGAAGCATATTTTACTGCTGTAGCCATTCTTTCGCCTATTTCATCTTCTAAAGTACCATACTTTATTTCGAAAAACTTGAATTCGCCAGTAGCATCGCTTATGCTTTTGATTTGAACATCTTCAACTTCTATCAGTCCTTTTATGTTAATTTCTTGAATAAATTTCTTAATCATTTCTTCTTCTCCCTCGCAAACGATTTTAACACTTCCATCCTTTAGGTTCTCAACGAATCCCACAATTCCTAGACTTCTTGCAACTTCTTCTACATAATCTCTATAGCCAACTTTCTGAACTTTTCCTTTGGCTATTATTTCGAATCTCTTCATTATAGCTAATTATGAAAAAGCTATTTAAATATCTGACCTTTAACTTATAAATAAGTCTTAGTTTAAAATCTTTATAATTTAATTTAAAGATATAAAGAGTAAAATAATTTTATTAAAAATTTTGAGAATCTAAAAAATTCAATAACTATTGGGTTGGTAAATTAACTATCTTTGAACATAATCAAAAATAATTATTTCTTCTAAATTATTGCTTATCGATGGAAATAGCTTTTTCAAAAGACTACGAGAGCGCAATAGAAATAGCTAGAGAATCTTTAGACTTTTTCTCGCTTTATTGGTTTAAATACTGGTTAAGAAAAAGTCGACTCGTTGAAGCGAGGATAAATGATACAAAAGTAGCTGTAGCTCTAATATTCATAACTGATACCATTTGTGGCAAAACAGGAGTTATAGAATACATAATAGTCAAGAAAGAATTTAGGAGAAAAAGGATAGCTTCAGAGATGATAAAATGGATAGAAAATTATTTTAAAAATAAAAACTGTGATTTTGTCTTTGCTTCTGCAAGAGAGGATAATTTTGCCTCAATTATGCTTTTTGCAAAAAACAATTACAAAGCTTTATTTTTAGATTGTATAGCTAGGAAAATTCAAGGAGCTTTTGAAATAATTAGAAAGTTACAAGCTTATGAAGATGATTTGCTTTTCATAAAGAAAATAAAGGATAAAGATTGTATCCTATTTAAATTAGAGGATTGTTTTTATATATGATATAATTTTTATTATTTTATTTAGATAAAAGTCTTATATGTTTTACAAGTTGAACGGTAGGAATATTTATTCTTAATGTTTTTAAGCAACTTTATCAATGTGGTATTCCAATGGATATATTCGAGGAAAAATTCAAAAATCATACTAGCAAATATGCGCTTTATCTTAAATGTAGGGATTGTGGTAAAGAATTCGAATTTAGGCCGATGTATATATGTGATGAATGCTTTGGAGCTTTAGATGTAGTTTATGACTTGGAAAGAATAGAGTTGAGTAAAGATGAATTAAGAAATAGAGAAAATGTGATGTGGAAATACGAAGAACTTCTTCCTTTTAAACCTATTGAAGAAATATATACGCTAAAAATTGGTTTCACCCCTTTGATTAAAGCAAAACGTTTAGCCAGTAAACTAGGATTAAAAGAGTTATACATAAAAAACGATTGCCTGAATCCTACTTATTCGTTTAAAGACAGGCCTGCTGCTTTAGGAGCTACAGCAGCGATAATTTTTGGAATGAAAGCATTAGGTTGTGCTTCTACTGGTAATTTAGCAAGTGCTACAGCTGCATATGCAGCAAGGCTTGGCTTACCATGTTACATATTTGTTCCAAATAGAATAGAACATGCAAAGATTTATCAAGCGCAGGCTTATGGAGCAAAGATAATTATGGTTGAAGGAACTTATGATGATGCAAATCGCTTAGCCATGCAAGCCGCTGAACTTTTCAATATAGGAATGGTAAACATAAACTTAAGACCATTTTACGTTGAAGGTTCTAAAACTTTAGCTTTTGAAATTGCAGAACAACTAAATTGGGGAGTTCCTGATGTGATAATTGTTCCTACGGCTAGTGGCGCTCTTTTCAATGCAATATGCAGAGGTTTTGAACAATTACTTAAAATTGGCTTAATAAATGAATTACCTGAAAAGCCTATTGTAGCTCAGGTAGATGGAAGCAATCCGATTTCTAAAGCTTTCAAAGAAGGAAAGGATCATATCGAAATAATAGAAAATCCTAAAACTATTGCCTATAGCTTAGCAATAGGTAATCCTGGTGATGGAATATACGCATTGAAGAGATTAAAGCAAAGAGGTATTGCTGAAGATGCGAACGATGAAGAGATATTAGAAGGAATGAAGCTACTAGCTGAATATGAAGGAATATACGCAGAACCTGCAGGAGGCGTTGTCATTGCAGTATTGAAAAAACTTATTGAAGCAGGTAAAATAAAAGAAGATGAAAGAGTTGTTTGCCTGATAACAGGAAGTGGATTGAAAGCTCCTGAAGCATTAAAAGATAAGCTTGAAGAACCTATATTGATAAAACCACAAATTAAGTATCTAGAAAAATGGCTAAAGTAGAAGTTTTCCTTCCTTCATCCATGAGAAAAGATAAAAATATATCAAAAATTCAAATCAAAGCTTCAAGTTTAAGAGAATTGATTGAAGAATTGAATAAGAATAAAATAATTGAGAAAGAAAGGTTACTTGATGAAAAAGGCGAAATTAAAAGGTTAATAAACGTATATATTAATGGAAAAATAGAAAGAAATCTCGATGTTAAGTTGAAGGAAGGAGATGAAATTAGCTTTATTCCAATTGTGACAGGTGGTTGAAATGGAGAGGAATTTAGAAAGATATGCTAGACAAATAATGCTTTCAAGCATAGGTATTGAAGGTCAAGAGAAGATTTTAAAAGCAAAAGTATGTCTTATAGGATTGGGAGGTTTAGGATGTTCTATTTCGCAACAATTAGTTGCAATGGGAATAGGTTTCTTAAGGATCATAGATAGAGATGTAGTTTCAATAACTGATCTACATAGACAATATCTTTATAAGCCAGAAGATGCAGGTAAGATGAAAGTAGAAGTAGCAATCGAAAGACTTAAGGCATTAAATCCTGAAGTAGAAATAGATCCTAAGCCGATTGCAATCATTGAATACAATGTTGAAGAAACGATAAAAGGTTTTGATCTGGTCATCGATAGCACAGATTCTATAAAAGCAAGATACTTGGTTAATAGAGCTTGTCTAAAGTTAGGTATACCTTATATTTATGGAGCTGCTATTGAAAATCAAGGTAGTGCTTTCACTGTTTTGCCTGGCAAAACAGCATGTTTAGAATGCATATATCCAGGTCTCAAGGATGAAGATCTACCTAAATGTGCAGTAGTCGGAGTTCATCCTTCTGTTCTTGGTATAATAGCTAGCATTCAAGTAAGCGAAGCCATTAGATTAATAATAGGAAAAGAGCCAATCTTAGCGAATAAGCTACTTCTTGTAGACTTGAATAATCTGTCTTTTGATATTTTGAATTTAAGAAGATCGGAGCAATGTCCAGCTTGTAGCAACTATCCCAATGTTGAACTAATAAGCTATGCCCAAAGTTATGAAGTAGGCTGTGCAAGAGAAGGTCAAGGAGTATTTTATTTATATCCTTCAAGCAAAATTAGTTTGAATTTGGCAAAGCTTTATGATAAATTGAACAATGAAGGCTATAAGGTTTTGAGTAAAAATAAATTCTCGATCGATTTTGAACCCGAAAAAGGAATTAAAATGAGCATTAGTAGCGAAGGATTTTGTGTTGCGCAGCTAAGCATTGAACTTGCTTCGCAAAAGGATATTGAAACTAAATTGATAGAAATCTATAAAAAAGTTCTTCCTTAAGAATGAAAAGGTTAAGAATAATTACACCAGCTTCAACAGCAAATCTAGGTCCTGGTTTCGATGTATTTGCGATTGCATTAGAAGAACCTTTCGACGTAGTTGAAGTTGAATACCAAGAATCTGAAAAAGTCAAAATAGAACTTCAAGTAGAAGGTAAATATCCTGTTCCAAGAACATTAAGCGAAAATGTATTGACTGCTTTATTGTTAAACATCATGGATGAATACGATTTGAAAGGAAATCTCAAAATAAGATTGCAGAAAAACATACCTGTAGGAATGGGGCTTGGAAGTAGCGGAGCGTCATCTGTTGCTTCAGTCTTGATAGCATGTAACATATTTGATTTAAAACTAAGCCAAAAGGAAATTATCCATTTAGCTGGAGAAGGAGAAAAAATGATAGCAGGCTCGCCGCATTATGATAACGTTACTGCATCGTTATTAGGAGGATTTGTAATCGTGCCGAGCAAAGATTCAGAACCTATTAAACTAGATCTAGATAATAATTTGAGACTATGTATAGCTATGCCTAAGATTGATTTACCTCTTAAGAAAACAGAATTTGCTAGGAAAATATTACCTCAAAGTGTTTCTTTAAAACAAATGTGCGAAAATATTTCTAAAGCAAGTAGGATCGTTTATGCCTTTATTTCAAAAGATTATTCACAATTAAAGAGCGCAATAAATGATGGAGTGATAGAAATCCATAGAACTAAGTTCATTCCTGCTTATGAAGAAGTAAGAAATGCTGCATATGAAAATGGTGCCTTAGGAGTTTGTCTTAGCGGAGCAGGCCCTTCTATTCTTGCAATTACGTCTGAGAAAGCTAATCCTGAGCTAGTTTTGGAAGCTATGCTTGATACTTTCAATAAAGCGGGTATAAAAGCTGAAGGTTTTATAACAAGAGTAGGAAATGGATCGAAAGTAGAGCTTTTGGCTTAGTTTTATAACTGCAGGTTCAGTTATTTCAATTGATTCGGCTCAATTCTAGGAATTTCCAAACTATCAAAATGTTTATCAAAGGATATTATTCCTTTAACATTCAAACTTTTAGCGGCTGAATATTGGATTGCATCATCTATATCTAATTTTTTCTTTTCGACAAACTCTAATGCTTTTAATAAATCTGATATTTTGCTACGATAAATCTTAATGCCTTTGTATGAAGGAAGACTTAATAAAAAAGTCTTCAAACCGTTTATTAAATTGTAATTAGAAAGTATGATCATTACCGAATATATTGAAAAATCTGTTATCGCTGCTTTTATTTCTTCATTCTTTATTTTATTCAGCAATAGCTCGCATTCTTCACTTCTAGCTTGTGCAAGCATTACTTCTAAAAAAATATTTGTATCGATCAAATACATCTCATTTAGTCCAGATCTTTTTTGCTAGATGTTGCAATTCCACAGAGTTCATCTTAACTTCAGATAGTAATCCTTTTATTGCTTTAACAGGATCTTCTTCAAACTTCAAATCTTCAATACTATTTAGCCAGTTCTCTATAGCTTCTTCTGCAGCTTTGCTTAAAGCTCCTTTCATATAACCAAATCTTTTCATAGCAGCTTCCCTGAATCTTTCTTCTAGCTCCTTTCTTATCTGTACTCTTAATCCTGACACAAGTTATTATGGATTAATTAAGATAAATACTTTTTACCATATCTCCTTTTTGTCAAATCTAAACTTTTTTCGCTTATGTGTAGAATCAAATCTTAAAAATTTCAATTTAGAAAATCGTTTTGATATTAGTTAATTTTTCGCTAAATTCCCAAAGTTTTTAGCTGATTCCCTATCATAACTTATTTCAGATGATCTTTCTTCTTTTTTGTCAAAGAAATATTTGCCTGTAATATTAGCTACTTCTTCTGAGCTTGCTAAATAAATAATAGTTTCGGCTCCCTTTTCTGGCTTCTCATGAAAGGATAAGCAAAGATTATAAGTCTGCCCAAAATTCCTGCATTCTTCCATATTCCAGTTCTCACAAAGCCCGCATACATACAATTAACCGTTATTCCTTTTCCTTCAAGTCTTCTCGTTAGTTCATAAGTGAAAATTATCAAAGCTAATTTAGATTGTGCATAAGCTTTTATTCCATTGTATTTTCCTTTGCAAAATACGCTTTCAAAATCTACTCCTTTTACAACGGTATGTGCATCTGAAGCTACATTTATTATCCTTGAAGGTTTACTCGCTAATAACTTATCTAAGAGCAAGTTAGTCAGTAAGAAAGCGGCCAAATAATTTACAGCAAAAGTACTTATATTCCATCTTCAGTTAAAGTACATTTTGGAAAGTACGTTCCTGCATTGTTTATTAAGACATCTAATCTATTTAGCTTTGAATTTATTTCTTCAGCCAATTTCTTAATAGATTTTTAGGGAAGATAAGTCTGCGATAAACGATATTATTTCAGTATTCCTAGTTTTTTGACCATTTCCTTTAGAGTTTGCTCACATTTTTCTCTATTCCTGCAAACAATAACTATTTTTGCTCCTAATTTTGCTAAGCCTAAGCTGTAGCCTTACCTATTCCTGAACTTGCACCTATGATTAAGCAAACTTTATCTTTCATTTATAGTTCAAAATATTTGAAGACTAAAAATTTTGAGAGATAATAAATTGATTAAACTATAACTTTCAATCTCGATTTGGCAAAAAATGCGATGTATAAAGATATAGCTGAAATAGAAATCGATAGTATTGAAATACTAGCCAATTCGGCAAGAGCACCGATTAGCGATGGAAAAGCTGCTGAGCCTGAATCACCTATGAATTGCCAAAATGCTAAAAATGAAACGCCTTTTTCCTTACCCAATTTGTTGCTTATATCTGCGCCTATCGTAATTAGTAATCCTGAGCCAAAACCATTTCCAAAGCCTATTATCATAGAAGCCAAGAAAAAGCTGATTAGATCATGAGATAAAGCCAATAATACAAAACCGAGTGCAATTATAGAAAAGCTAATGAAGGCATTTACATGCCTTCCTTGTTTATCCATAATATATCCTGAAGGATATGCTGTAATAACGTCCAGAAGGCTTGAAAGGCTTATTGCTAAAGCTACTTCGTTATCTTTTAGGGTTAGCAAATACTTTCCTACTAGAGGCAAAAGAATTGTTCTACTTGATCTGATACCTTGAATTAATACTTGTATTGAAATTAAAGATATCAAAGAGCTTACATTTAATTTCACCTCTTTCAGTTTGCTGGTTTTTTCTTCAATTTTAACTTTTATCAAGCTACTTGCTACGTTTAATAAAGAAGCTATCAAAGTTATTACAAAGCAGCTTAGGAAAACCATTTCATATCTTGAAAAAGAAAGTAATGTCGCAGCTAAGCTAGGACCTAAGAAAGTTCCTAATCTTTCAGAAGCTCCTATAAGCGCTGAAGCTTTACCGCGAACATCATATTCCAAATAATATGAGATTACATATCTTCTTGAAAATAACCAGAGGCTTCTAGACGCTCCATAAAGCATTGCAAGAAATATAACCAAATCCGGTTTAAGATAAATCATCAATACTGCAAAAGTGCCAAGTACTAATGAGATATTCATTAGTTTTCTTTCTCCAAGTTTATTTGCAAGCTTTCCTGCTGGTATATCTAGAATTAAATTGCCAATCGCTATGGCTGCCGTTCCGATTCCAACGAAAGTTGTGTTGTATCCCAAAGATATTAAAAATAGTGGTATGGTAGTGATCAAAGCACCTCTAGCTACAGCAGCAAGTATGGAGGGGATATAAATATCGAATGTTAACCAATACCAAAGCGAATTTTTCACTAAAAGTCTTAAGTTAAAAGTTTAATATATTCTCTCTGATTGTAAAATAGCTTTTTAAGGAAAGTCGAGAAAGTGTTCCTAGATTAAATAAAAAGTCAAATATTAATAGCAAAAATTTTTTGATACAGAGATTCTCCGCAATGAAATTTCTTGTTTTGTAATATCTAATAGAGTATGTTTAATCGGCAAAACTTCGGATTAAATGAAAGGTTCGTTAGCTTTATATATATACTTACTAAAATTTTTATGAACAAGTTGGCTCTAAATATGAATGTTATTTCCAATCGTGTTATCAAGGGCAACACTCATACCATCCTAATTTGCTACATAATGGGATTCCTATAAAACTGATCTATGATCTTTCCTGGCAATACGTCTACACATCGAATACATGTTCTATAGAATATTCAGCAAAAATTTAATTTTTTTAAAATTCTTTTTTTAATAATTCTTTCTTTTTATATAACAAGTTATATAATTGAAATATTTACATTTAGTTATCCTTTTATGTTTTACCATTATCTCATATTAAATATTACGATTCTAATTTTATATTTTATAGCTATTATATATTTTTGAATACATTGTTTATTATAATTAGTTTCGTTATAATACTCGATTTCCATTTTAATTCAATAGGAAATAAAACATATATTATGTCATCAATTTTATCCCCTTTTCTTGGAATTTTAGTTGCTTTAATAAAATATATTAAAGAGAATAAAGACAATCAATTATTTTATTTATATTTAATAATTTCTATTATTTCAACAATAATATTTTTTATAACGCTAAATTCGCTTCTTCCAGTACCCTTGTTAATGGTTACAAATCCGATATTTGGAAAATTTCCTTATGATTCATTTCCCTTTAACAAACAACCTTTAATTAATGTTGGCCCTTATGATGTTTACTTGTATAATCTTACAAATTCTTTTCAAATAGCTTTGTATATATCTAATTTTATTTTATTTTATATATTATATAAATTTCAAAACGACTTAATTAAAAATATTGTTTCCTTTAAATATATAAATTTTTTACTTATTCCATTTATCATTTATTTAACTTTTGGAGGAATAACGAACATTTACGATATTATCCCTGAATAATCACGATTACTATTTTTCATTTCAAATTTTATCCTTATAGATATAATGATTTCAATATCTGGAAAGATATTTTTACTTTAAATTTTAATACTCGATTATTCCTCAGCGATTTTCTCATATTATTTTCAATTTTACTTCTATCGGTAAGCTTTTTTATTTTAAAGAAGGGAAGAAAAATAATTTTATGGGCTATTTCCTTGGTTTTGCTGGCTATTTCTAGATATTTCGCCTACAATCCAATTACGGGCACTTCGCTTTCTTCAAACTATTTTTACCCTTTAAGTTTCCCTTTTATTTTAAGTTCTCAATATCAAATTTTGGTATTTGTTATTTATTTTGTATATCTGATCTCGTTAATGACGTATACAAAATACAAAATATTAGCTTCCTATCTATCAGTATTTAATACATTGTTTTTCGGAGCAATATTAATTTTTGGTTATTTTAATTACGCTGGTTTAGCCAGCCTTAACTTATATCATTTCAAAGCATTGCTCACGATTTATATTGAGGAAGGTATTAGTGGTGATCCATGGCAATATTTATTCATTAAAACTCTTTCTTTTGCCTATATCTATTATTCAATGTTATTTACCGTGGGAATTTTAATATTCTCAGCTGCTCTACTTTGTTTAATCGATAACATAAAGAACAAATTCATTCGCTTTTCTCTAGTATGAGATAATTATATAATAATGAAGCAATTATTGCTCCTAATATAGGACCGATCCAATAGACATACCAATCTTTAAAGAACATAGCCGCTAACTCAGGCCCAAATGCTCTAGCAGGATTCATCGCCGCGCCAGTTAATGGTCCTCCTACGAATACGTCAGCTGTAACAGTTAATCCTATTGCAAAGCCTGCAACCTTAGGAGCTCTCTTATCTATTGCTGTAGCAAAAATTACATAAACCAAAAAGAAAGTCATGATCATTTCTAAGAATATTCCTTGATAAATGCTTATCGAAGAATCTAGCAATGGTGCTCCGTAATGAACAGATTTTGCAACACTCTTTGGAGTTAAAGCGAATAAAAATGCTCCTGCTAGAGCAGCACCTATAAGTTGAGCCACTATATATGAGATTGCATCTATGAGTTTTATTCTTCGTGTTACCAAAGCTCCGACCGTTGCAGCAGGATTGATATGGCCTCCAGAAATATTCATTGTTGCAGTGACAGCGAGAGCTAAAGCTAAGCCGTTTGCAAAAGCTGCGATGAAAAGATTTGAAAATAGTTGTAAAGACATTGCAGCTCCTATTGCAGATCCAGCGCCTGCAAAGACGAAAAATAAAGTACCAATCAATTCGACTAACGACCTTTTAAAAAGACTTGCTTGGTTTGAAGAAGAATTATTGGATCCCGTATTATATCAATAATAATTCATATAAAAATATATCTTGGCGTTCAGTCTTATTATTTTAATTTGAGAAAATCAAGTTTAACCCAAATTAAGGCTTTCTGATTTGGTCTTTCATTACAATGTAATTCTTCAAATATCTCATATTCCCAGTTAAAGTATTCAGGCAAAGACATATGATTCAACTTATTGAAGAATTCTTTCATTTTTGTTTCTCTTAGTTCTAAATCTTCGATTTCTTGTATTCTTATAAATTCTTCAAATATCTTTTTCATGCTACATCATGAAATTATCGCAATACAATCTATTAAGCTCTAATATAAATGTTATGATTCATTAAAGTAGGATTTCGAAAAATTAAATTCTAGTTTTATTTTAACACAAGATTTTAATACATATATGGAAATATACAGAGGCAAGAAGTTTAATGTTCATTTAGAGAAAGTAATTCTTCCAAATGGAAAGGAAAAACTCGTTGAAAAAATACAGCATAAAGGTTCTGTAGTCATTATTCCAATTTTAAATGACAAAGTAATTTTACTCAAACAGTATAGACCAGTTATAAACAAGTGGTTATACGAGCTTCCAGCAGGAACTTTGGAAAGTGATGATATCATTATGGAGGCAAGAAGAGAATTGTTAGAAGAAACAGGTTATGAAGCCGGTGAGATGAGGTATCTTTTCAAATTTTACGCATCGCCTGGGATATCTACAGAAATCATGCATGTTGTTTTAGCAAAGGATTTGAATTACAAAGGAAGAAAAGTTGAAGAAGGAGAAGTTATAAATGTTGAAGTAAAAAGTCTTGAAGAGACTAAATATATGATTTTTAAAGGCGAAATTATGGACGGAAAAACTGTATCAGCATTGCTTTTTTATTTAAATTATTTCAATAAGATCTAGAACTTTTCTGTTCTTGATCCTACTATATTTTTGATAATAGACCTTCAGTTGATATATTCATCGGACGTAAATTTAGTTACGATCTTTTTTACATCTGAGAAAATCAAACATTAAAAATCTTTATGTAGCCAGTTTATTCAATAATTCTCTTTCAGACCTAGTTTAGCCTTTATTATCGCTATGTCTTCTTCTATTTTCCTCAACCTTTCATTTAACAATGCTCTGATATCTCTTCTCAGTCTTTTGAATTCAATCTTGACATCTCTTCTGAAGTCTTTAAACTCTTTTCTGTAGTCTCTAAATTCTTGCCTATAATCATTAAACTCTTTTCTAAAATCTCTAAATTCTTGTCTAAAATCTTTAAACTCTTTTCTGTAGTCTCTGAACTCCTGCCAATAATCCATGAATATGCTCTGCATCGAACCAAATCCTTCTTGTAATTCGTCTGCTAAATCTCCGTACTTTATGACGAAATATTTTATACCAGCATCATAAGAAGCAGGTTCTCTTTCTATCTTAGTTAACAACTATAGGGGGTGGGGCTTTAATTATTGCTTCAATGAACTTTTCTATCTTGTCTTCATCTCCTTGAATGAAGATGCTTACAGAACCATCCAATTCATTCTTAATATAACCTTGTAAAGATAAAGCCTGAGCGTTATCTAAAGCGTATCTTTTAAATCCAACTCTTTGGACCCTACCATAAACCTTTATATTAAAGGCTTTCAACTCGACAAATACTCTACATGATACAAATATTAAAGCTTACTCATGCATTATGAAGTTTTCTTTATCGTGTCTTATCCAGCTCTAAACTTTTGAGAATGAATCTCTAATAATATCTTCTAATTGAAATATTAAATTAATTTGGTTTATATTTTAATTATAAATATTTCCTTAGAAAATCTTTGGGATCTTCAACGAGATTAACTTATATGAAGAATTGATCGAGGCTCTCAAGGAAGATGAAGAAGGTAGTACTCAATAGTAGAGTTGTTCGTAGTTTATAAAGTTTAGATATCTTTTATCTATTTTAAAAATCAAACAACCATCTTAAAATTCACTCAGCTGAATTAATTCAATTTCCAGCTTTTTGTTATGTTTAGTGATCATTACACATCTAGTCTGAGTTATTACATATTTTGAAGATATGATTTTACTTAACATGACTTTTTATGTAAAATAAGAATGATTTGTTTACATTAATTATTTATTAAAGATATATGACATAATTAATTAAACTTCACTTTTTTATCTTACAATTAGACACAATTATCATGGCAGAACATTTAAAACGGAACGCCTTAGATTTTTTAGCCGAAGCAGAAATGGATATTAAAAATGCAAAGTATAATTTAGCAATGTTTAATTTAGAGCAAACATTACATTTAGCACTTAAGTATATTTTATTTCAATTTAAGGGGAGTTATGAAAAGACCCATGATGTTATAAGACTATTAGATGAAGTTATAGAGTTAAGCAAGAATGAGAATTTTAGAAAGATAAGAAATGAAGAGGCAAGCACGCTAGAGGTGATTCGAGAGTCATATTTAACCTCAAGATATTTCCCTTATGTTATGGATAAGTTGGTAGTTGAGAAAGCTTATAATTTAGTTAAAGTGATATTGAATGAGCTCAGATTGGTGGAGTAAAAGAAAGGAAATTTTAGCTCGTGCAGGAGATTATGTTAAGGAAATAAAGAAGATATGCGTAGAGGAGATTGATAAGAATTGCAGAGTAATTCTTTTTGGATCAGTCGCTAGAGGTAATTATAGAGTGGATAGCGATGTTAACGTCCTAATAATTACCGAACTTGCAAACGATGTATGGGAAAGAGCGAAAATCGCATTAAAAATTCATCAAAAGTTAGGCTTTAGCGACCCATTAGAACTTCGTATAGTTGCACCTAAAATTTATGAAGAATGGTACAAGAGATTTATAGACGTTTATGAGGAATTCTAAGGTTAGTGAGAATAAACTAACTTAGGTAAAAAGAAACTTATCTTAAGATAAGCATTTGGAAACTTTAATCTTGTCTTTAAAGGAAAAATTATAAATGTATGTCATAATTCCATATATAATGAAAATCGAAATTACTTAAAACTTATTTATGTATTTCCAAATGGTAATATTTATGGCGTATATCTTTTAACAAGAAATTATAATTATCTAGGTAATGGATGCACATCTGTAAAACTACTTAAAATACAATTTTCCTAATACCAAGATAAATTTTTCCTATAGATTTTATAGCCTGTCACCTAATAACTATTATTTATTAACATATTAGGTAATCATTTTCGGTTGACCCCTCATTTTGGTCTTATTGTTAAAAAGATAATCTAGGAGTGTAGTCCTCAGAATTGAAAAGTGAGAGATAAGGGTTTTTAATTAGCTCATTTATTTTTATAGTATTGTAAAAAAGAAAAATTTATAATAGCATAATTGTATATTTTAAATATAAAAATCTTATTAAAATCCTGCTTTGAAGTTCGTTTAATCTCCAGTTATGCGAACCGAAAGATTCTAAAAAGTGATATTTGCCATTCAAGCACTAGTTAACAAAGGCAATGAGAATACTTCGCAATGAAGAAATGAAATATTTGCTTTAATTTTATACACAATAAATTTTCGTGAACAAATAATCGGAGTTATTATCATACTATAGCCTTACTATCTGTATTCAAAAAGAATATATGCTTATATGAAAAAATAATAGTGATGAATCGAAAGATAATGATTTTAGCTGCTTTAGTTGCGAGCATAATTCAAGTAGCGATAGGCTTAAGCATTTATCTTACAAGTAATTATTCAATCGTTTGGATACATGCAATCGTTGGAGTCATACTTGGTATACTTATAATATCTGGCTTAATTCTAAGTATGAGTTCAAGACTTTTAAGATCTCATTTCATCGCAGCTTTAATCTTAGTCATAATACAATCTTCGATTTTTCTTAACGTTATAGCGAACATCGATCCATGGTATTTCCTAGGAGGGTTAAAGAGCATGGTTCATTTAATTCTAGGCTTTTTGATAATTTTGATAATGATAGGTGCAACGTTTGTGGAATTCAAAGCCAAGAAATAGTAATCGTAGAGTATAATCTTTAGATTGCTATCATTTACGGGTCTTATTTTTTTCTTCAAAATAGTTTATATAATATTCATTATTTTAGTTAAAATATCAATTAAATCGTTTATTTTATTATAAATCTGTTTTGCACTTAAATAAACATAATTGTAAACAAGTATATTTCTAAGTTCTATTGCTTTATAAATTTATTATTTAAAAATTCATCTATAATTTTATTCTCTAATAGTATAAGACTAATTTCTCTATACGACTTGGGCGTCCTCCATTTCATTTAAGAGATTCGAGCTTCGCATACATCTAATGTAGCTTCAATTGTTACATGTAAATTTCTTTCGCAAACATCTATTAAATTTTCATCATCCAGAAATATTTCCAAATTTACTTCAGATGGTTCTTTAAGTCTTCTTATTGATCTCCAGAATCTACAATACTTGCTTTAACTCTTGGAGCCGGCGTCTCTTATTTCTTTAACAATTCTTTCATAAAATTTATTAAAAACATGTTCAAAATCCAAATATTCGTCTATTGCATTTATATAATCGTCCATATATTCATTATAATCTCTACAAAAAATCAAAACACCATTTGAATAAATTTCATATTTAATGATCGTATCAGCTATATTTAAAGCAATTACATCTACGTCTATATTCAATTTTATACTTAGATTAGACATAATCTTTAAAATTTTATTTAGATAATCATCATCTTTTTTAAATTTTATAGCCATGTCTATATCACTGTATTCCTTAGTCATTCCACGAGCCATTGAACCGAAAAGTAAGGCATATACGCAATCCTCTTTTTCACAAACTTCTATAATGACTTTTTTAATCTCTTCCAAGCTCAGCACATGTTATTAATCTTAGTTGGGCTAATATATTTTAGTATTTTGCTATCTTATTTAAAATTCATATTTTTTTATAGAATTCTAATATCATGAATTATTCAATTCAACAAACCTCTAATCTTGTTGACATTAAAGTACTTGAAAACTTAGCAATTAAGCAGTGATTCTAAAATAATCTTAAATCACCGCTGGTAAGAAGCTACGGTATATATGTTTTTCTTACTTGCTTCTTCTGCAGCATCGGGATAAATAAGGAAACCGAATAAAATACCGATGCATTTAATTTTCAAGTAATCTTTTATCTTACTGAATTTTTTATCAAAACTTTCTACATCTCTTCTCCTTATTCTATTCTTAACCTCGGCTATGACTGCAATACTTTCACTTTTGACTTTTGTTTCAGCATAAAGGTAAACCTCAATTAATTCTCGATTGACTTTGAAGAATCTTCTCTCCATTTCAGGAACCTTAATTCTCAAATGTCTTTCTATCCAGCCAGGTAAAACTACTCTGGCTATGTCCTCAAGACTAAAGCCTACTGTTTCTTTAAGACCTTCAAATTCCTCGCTCAATCGCTTTAGGCTCATTGCTAATTCATTTAATGTTTTCTCGGTTCTTTCCTGAGCTTCGGCCAATCTTATAACCGCATCCTCAAGTTTAGCAAGTCTTTCTTCGGTCTTTAACTGGGCTTCTTCTAACCTTGTTAATCTTTCTTCAAATCTAAGCTGAACTTCTTCTAACTTAGCAAGTCTTTCTTCCGTTTTTAACTGAGCTTCCTCAAGTTTACTTAATCTTTCTTCAGCCTTTTTGAACGCTTCTTCTAACCTTGTTAATCTCTCTTCAATTTTTTTCTGAACTTCTATTAAGTCCTTTATGACATTCTTTAAATCATCAATAGCCTTAGCGAGCTCTGAAACCTGCTTCGTAAGTTTATCAAATTCCTCTCTAGTTACTTTTATCTCTTTAATTCTCTCATCGACTATCTTCAATATTAGCTCATATAGCTCAGGTGTAAGCGTTGCCATCTTTCAAGATTATTTTATCCTGTTATTCCTACCTTATGATTTCGATCTGGGTACCCACCTTGAAAATAATGGTTACCATTTTCAAATATGAAAGCTTCATAACCTGTATTTTCAAGCCTTATTAATGCAGCATCCAGATCCGAATTACCCCCTCCATGCGGAAAAGAAGTTCTGATACCTCTTCCTATGAAATTAGACCAATCCCACCATGAGAGCTTGAAAGGCTGATCTACATAATCTCCGCCATTAGCTGTTTCTATGCAGTGGCCTGCTGTAATAAAACCTAATCTTCCATTACCATTTTCTACGAAACTAACAGGAAAAGCTAAAGAACAGAAACCTTTGCTATAAGATGGACCATACCATTCAGCTTTGGTTATTTCAATTTGTATACCTCCTAACAACGGTCTATACCTTTCATCATAACCAGGATATTGGGCATAAACTATAGCATTCTCGTATACTAGGAAAATTAAGGACGCCGTACACACAAACAGCATTGCACGTTTCATAAAAAAACAAGTCGTTATTACTACTAACTACTTATTAAATAAATTTTTAATACGGTTAAAAAAGTTAAAATTAAATAATAAATTACCCCAACAATAGATATGGAAAAGAGGACGATAGTCTATAAGTCAGGAAGGACAACAGGGGTAACTTATGGAAGAATTGAAGATATTGATTATAGGTGGAAACCTTCTCCTAATATAGTAATTGTTCCAACTATATTAATAAGCAGATGCCCTGATAACCAATGTTTCTATAACGATTATATTTCTTACTACGGAGATAGCGGCGGAGTTTGGTATATTCGTTACATGATCTATAGTGAGAGAATTGATGGTTATCGAGTATATGACTATGGAGCTAGAGTTATCGGAATACTCAATGGTAGGCCTCCTGGTGATACTCAATTTATACAAGCAGTCGCATCATGGGCAGTAAAGGTAAGTGAGAAATGGCCTGATTTAGAAATTTCCTATGCAGTGTGCGGTTGGGAATATTCTTTATCATGTAGGTGAGAAAATGATGAAATTATTATCTTTTCTTTTGTTTTTGATAATAACAATAACTTCAATAAATCCGATTAATGTAAAAGCTTCAAATTCAAATGATATAATATATGACGTTGTTAAACGAAATCCTGATTTAATAATTACTGGATGTAATGAAACCTATGTTTATTGGCAATTTAATGATAGAATATTTAATCCACCTGTAGCAATTAGATATCCTGGATTGAATGAATCTACATATATAGATAAAATACCTGGTGATTATAGTTCAGAAGGTTTTTTTATAGTAGATATGCTTGCTGCAAAATATGATTTAAAAGGCAATAATTGGTATTATTATTATAATTTTATTGACGGGATTAGAGAAGAAATGAAACTTTTACAAGATAAAATATTTAAAGAAAAAGGAGAACTAGGCATAAATTGGATAGGAGTTTGGGATACGGTGCCTCCATCTCTTGTAGTTACAATGTATAAAATAACAGATGAAAAAGTTAGTATCGTTCTTGAATATTTGAAACCATATGCTAAAAAATATAATGCAGTAGTTTTCTTTATTGAAGATTATAGGCCAGCTAGTGTTTATGAAAAACAGCTTGAAGATTTAACGAAGTTTTATGATAAAATATTACCTAATGGTTCACTTACATGGGGTGACGGATTTATAGAATATTTAAATTTGGTTGAAAAATATTACAACTATAAAATAAATAAAGAACAGGGCTGGGGATATAGTCCTGGTATAGCTTATTTACCTATTCCTCCTAATGCTACTTTCAATAAAGAATTTGTTGAAAAGGCTGTTTCTGTTTTAAGAAAATACGCTGGATGTGATGTGCCATTAGTAGCGAATTTCGTAGATCATGGACAATATGACATAAGAGCTGGCATAGGAGTTCCACAACCCGATGATATGCTACGTAATCCTAAACCCGATTATTATCTGTTATTATTATTCGTAGTAGTTCCAATAGCAACATTAACACCTACAGTTTTGATTTTAAGAAAAAAACGAAAATAAACTCGAAATAATTATTTTTTTAAATTTTATCTTTTTTATCATAATTTAGCCTTATCCTTAAAAGCAAAGCATTATTCAATTTTATGGAAATTATGGTCTAAATATAAATGAAGGAATTTTATTAAAAGTTATATAGCGCTAATTCAAGATATGGTCTTTTGTCGATTTCTTATTCGAAATCACTCCATTATTAATATCGATGGGAAGTTATCCGAATACAAGTTACATTCCAAAGCTAACTTTGCCTATATCTTGTTTCAAAAAACAGCAATTTTTTCAAAAAAATTGGCTTTCAGCCTAATGAAGGAGAAGTTCTCATGCTCTGTTCTTCTCGATGCTATAATATCAGCATGAATAAATTTGATTTTGGTAATAAATCGTTTAAAATGGTCAAAATTCCTTTTGTAGGATCTTTAAATAAATACTTCTTATTTTCAACTTATTAAATTCTTATAATTAATTAACAGGGTGGGATCGTTAGCATGACGATTATATGCGTGAAAAATGAGATCAGGAAGAGGTTGGCGGATTGAACTGGATCTAGCGGACCTTTTGAAGAAGGTTAAGAAACTTGAGCAGGAACTCGTGGAAAACCTCAAAAGATTGCTTGAGCCCTATAACTCTTAGTGGAGCAACTCTAAGTGGTACGAAAATGACCCCTGATCTCCGAATACCGTGGAAGCCGCTACACGCTTATAAGTAGGCTATACTACCATATAAAGAGGGGAATCACAAGACCTGGGGTACGGAATTATCACTCTCAAGGTCCACGAAGATCAGGTGAAACAACGCTTGTAAAGCTCTTACTGCAGAGCTTGATAGAGGAATATCGTGTAAACCCTCGTAACATCTACTATTTTCCCTAGATTACGGCGGTCTTAAGAATCTCGGGCTCTTCCAGATTCTCAAAGCTATATCCAGCCTTGGAGAAGGCGAAAAGTATGTTTTCCTTGACGAAGCGTCGAGTATAGCAATTGGGCTCTAGAATAGATCCATGTAGGATCTAGTTAGATGCTTTGAGTAGGAATCTAATGCTCTCGTGACTAGATCTCTCTGAATATTCATAGATCTCTCAAAACTCTCCATAGGATCTATCTAATATAGGATCTATTCTATTTCTACCTAGGATCTTTCAAATCACTATACTACAAATTATTACACATACACCAAATATTATACAGAAAATGAAAATAGAACAATAAAAAATACTCTAACTAAAATTGTTGATGAAACATCATTTATAATTAAGGAAATTAATATTACAAGAATTCCGTTAACAACTATAATTTTGACCATGCTTATTATAATATCTGCTCTAATTTCCATATATCTATATATCAGAAAATAAAATGAAAAGTTCAATATTTTTAATTATTTTATTATTTATTTTAATAATTTTTTTAAATTTAAGCAATCCTCCTTTAAATGAAGCGATTACCACTGTTACTTCAACTTATACCGTTACCTCAACTGTAACAACTACTGTTACCACAACAGAGACCGTAACCTCTACGCATTCAGTTACAACATCCACAGTCTCTTCTACTACTAAAACATCTACCTCAACTTCTACTGTAACAAATACTACTTACATCACACAAACTATTACTCAAAGAAATAATGAAACTTCAACTACTTTAATATCAATTAATGATACACTTACATTATCTTATACCGTTACTCGGACTGGATATAACATGATAAACGAAATAAATACCATTACCAAAACTCAAATAAAAGATTTAACCTTAACGAAAACATCTGGAATATTCCCTAATCTAGATTATTATTTAATTATAATTCTATCAATATTTTTGATAATACTTACTATTTCAATTCGTCTTCGATCTAAAAATAAACTATAATTTAGTCTTAATTGTGTAATAATCTTACAATTAATAATCGATATATAAATATTTTTATATAAACTAATTAAACTAATTTGTAACGCAATATTAGATTTATACAAGTTAGAAGATGGTATGATAAAAGGTAGCTTTTTACCTTCTTCACTTTTGTCAGATGCTGACGTTAAACATTCAGATATTTTCAAACGAAGAATCGCTGAAATAGAAGAAGCTATAAAGAAACTAGATGTTGAATTTAAAGAAGGAAAGATCAGCCCAAATAAGTTTGCTGAAGAAAGAATGAGACTTCAACGAAAGAAGCAAACACTGAAAGAAGAACTGGCACACTTGGGGCTTACGTCGTAAATAAAGATTAAAATTTTAGCCATTAACTTTAAATTATTATTTATCTACAATAAAAATGATCAATTGAAATTTTGTAAAATTAACTTTGCAACTGGTAAAGATCACATAGGAATTATTTTGTACTCAGCACTATTCGATTTGGATTTAAATCAATACTTTGCACAATTAAATTTTCAGTTATCTTAATAATTTTGTGGTTGGTAGAGCTAAAGATTGGTTAAAGCAAGCTGAAAGGAATTTGAAATCAGCAGAAGTGAATTTAATTAACGAAATATACGAAGAAGCATGTTTTGAAGCTCATCAAGCTGCTGAAAAGGCGATAAAAGCGCTTTTGAATGTTTTTCATAAAGAAGTAAGAGGTCATTCAATAATCTATTTGGCAAGAACTTTGAATATTGAAATTCCAGCTGAGATTTATTCTTGCATGCAATGGCTTGATAAGCACTACATACCCAGTAGATATCCAGATGTTTATGACCAAGGAATCCCTGCAGATTATTATAATAAAGATGATGCAGGTAAGTGCTTAGAGTGTGCCAAGAAAATAGTTAACTGGGTTAAAAATGTTGGAAATTTGTAAATTATATAAGGACTTGAAGCCTAAATTGGTAATCCTTTTTGGATCCTATGCTAGAGGAGATTATACAAATGAAAGCGATATAGACGTGCTTGTTGTATCTGATAATCTGCCTTTAGATCCTAGAGAATCTTTTGCAATAACTTACAATCCTGAATATCCAAAGATTATGCCAGTAGCTATGAATACTTCTGTTTTTATAAAAAAATTAGAAAGCGGCGATACTTTCATCCTAGAAATTTTAGAAGACGGTAAAATTATTTGTGGAGATGAAGAATTCATAAAAGAAACTCTTATAAAATATAAAGAGGCTAGAAAGAAATTCAAGAGAGAAGGAAAAGTTTGGTCATGGTAACTTAGAGCAAATTCTATGAGAACGAAATGAAAATCTCACATCAAGTTCGTTCAGAAATTTAAGTTTTACTCAGTTTTCTGGTTTATAACATATAAACACTTCTGACTGTCTTAATTTTCGTAGATTAAACAACAATATATAACATAATAGCTTATTTTAAGAATTGTGGAAATTAGAAAAATAATAACTCTTGAGCCTTCATCTACTGAAGTAGTTTCATTCTTGGATGGAGATACATCTAGAATAGTGGGTGTTAGTAATAAGTGTGATTATCCTCCAGAAATTATCTCTAAACCAAAGATTGTTAAAAGTCTTATCAATGTCAGTGAGGAGATGTCTTCTTTAGAAATAGATAAGGAAGTGAAGAAACATCTTGCTAGCGGAAAGCCTATTTATGAAATCGATTGGAATGCTATTAAAGAGATTAAGCCAGATTTATTAGTCGGACAGTCAATTTGTGGTGTCTGCGCCTTTCCAATTAACTCTTTATTATCTCATCCACATAATAGAATATCGCTTGAGGAATTTTTGATATATGATTATAGTCCAAGAAATTTTTACGAAATCTTTCTACAAATTTATGAATTAAGCAAAATAATAGGAAGAAAAAATAAAGCTGAGGAACTTCTAGAATATCTTTATTTCTTTGAGAAGGAACTTAAGTATTTAGGTAAATCTAGAAGAATAGTAATGCTTGAATGGATAATGCCCATCTATGTAGCAGGGCTTTGGATATCTCAAATTATAGAAATATGTAATGCCAAAACGTTAATAGCTTCAGGTGAAGAAGGAAGAGATGTAGATTGGGATATGATAAGAAACTTCGATCCAGATATTATTCTTATATCACCTTGCGGATTTGGAATTAAAAGAACGCTAAAAGAGATTGATTTGCTTTATTCTCTTCCAGGTTGGAAGGATACAAGAGCATTCATAAAGAAAAACATTTACGTAGTTGATTCCGTATACACTTCAAGAGCTACCCCTAGAATAGTTGAATTCGTAAAAAACTTCATGGAAATACTTAACGAAAATGAACCTAGAAGAGAAGTTATGATAAGATTGGAATAATTGTTTCTTTGTAGTTTTATGCCAGTATTTATCCTTAATTTTTTGCAAAAATATCTATATTACTTGATTATTTTAATAGATTAAACTTGTTATTTTCGAGTGTAATAATTTTCAATAAACAAATTATAATCTTGTCTTAATTTAATTATCATATAATCATTAATAGATATATAAA
>Ga0101942_100189_pt1 | contig 36899 bp, 38 predicted proteins | sample DewCreD2012metaG_4_FD_75243 | JGI IMG/M metagenome (GOLD analysis project Ga0101942, IMG submission 75243) | Hot spring sediment bacterial and archeal communities from British Columbia, Canada, to study Microbial Dark Matter (Phase II) - Dewar... ...
CCTAAGCATAAAGTATCAACGGGGACAGGATCGACTACCAACCCGATGGGGGCGCTGCCCCAAGGGTTGGTAGAGGGCTGGAGATGTGAGCCCCATGCCCTTGGGCTCGAAGGAGCCCCATGACCCACCTACCCTCAAGACTGGTAGGTGGCTGAGGGCTAAGTCCCTACACCCGATCATGATTACATAAAATGATTGAAATGAAAGTGTAGGGACAAACGGTGGTGGATCCCTAGAGGGGATAGAGGGCTGAGGATCCTAGGGGCTGCACCTAGATAGATACTCTCTTCTAAGGTCTCTCTCAACAACCTCTCCACGAGGTTTCTCTTCATAGAAAACCCTTCCGGGGAGTCTGTATTTCTTAACATCCCTTCTAAACCAACATGCTAGATCCAAGCCTGCTTTTAGGCATGTCTCTCCTAGGAATGTCTCTTCGTCCCAGCAGTACTCTACAGGAACCTGGGGTAGGAGTATCCCGGAGCCGTATATGCTCTCAATATATAGAGCGTCCCTCCCTATAAGAATATTTCCCGGACCCATGATCTCTATCTTGGGTCCCAGAACCGCTATCTCTATAGCTATAGACCCCAACTCCTCCCTCTTAACAGGCCTGAACCTGGGATCCTTGAATGCTGATGCTATTGCCGACTCAACAATAGCTCTTGCAAGCTCTATATGGTGGGCTGTGAAGCCTATACAGCCCCTTAGGCTCCTGCTAGAGCCGCTGACCTTCTCTAGTGTGACGAATAGAGCTGCCTTCTTAGCCATTCTGGGGTCTAACTTTAAAAGCTCTCCATAGTCTATCACGCTATCTTCATCACCACTCTCGAGGTATAGCTCTATGGATTTTCTAGCAATCCTCACAAGCATCGTAGCAAGCCTGAGATCTATATCGTCAACATCGAGAATATCCCCAACCATAGCCGACCCCGAAGGAGGCGGGTCATGTATAGCCAATCATTCTTCCCAGCTCGTTTCCCAGAAAGGCTGAGTGCTTCTCAAGATCCTTCCTAGCTGCGGCAACCATCGACCTAAGCTGATCACTCCCAGCCTCTGCCTCAGCAGTCTTTAGCCTAACAATAGCATAGGTTATAGCCTCATTGGCCTCTAAAAGGGACAAGAGATCCCTGGATATATTCTGACTCCTCCTAATAACATCTCCAACGACACACTCAAAGTGAGCAAAACCAATATTCTTTATAACAAGGAACCTCTGCCCCTCTATAACCTGCTCACCGCAGATACCACACTTCCAAACCTTATACCTGCTCATAGGCACACCACATAGATAAAGGGATAGAAGCCTAATAGCCCTGTTAAGTAATCAATAACATGTCTGACCGATCCCTTGGCTTTGGCTTTTTATAGCTAAATATAAGCTCAGTAGAATTATAGCGCTAACTTCCCTATTTATATCCTAGTTAGCACTCCTTCTCTTGAGAGGGCTGAGGCCAATAGCAAGGGCTCATCTGCAGGGTTATCGCTTCATAAGGACCGGTTATGACCAGCTTGCTGTATCGGAGATGTTTAGAAGCTACCAGGGTGAGGGGCCCAGTGCGGGGGCCCCAGCTATTTTTCTAAGGCTTCAGGGATGTAATCTCTTCTGTGTGTGGTGTGATACCATCGATACATGGGTTAAGGGCAGTGTTTATTCTGTTGATGATATTATAGACCTATGGATCTCTAGCGGGTGGGCTGAGGATCTATATAGGGGGCATATGCTCGTAATAACAGGGGGAGAGCCCCTCCTAAGACAAGGCCAGCTTGTTCTCATAATAAGAAGGATTGTAGAGAGACTGGGTCTCAGACCCAGGATCGAGGTGGAGACCAATGGGACTATAAAACCAGTAGAAAAGCTAGTAGAACTAGTAGACCAATTCAATGTATCGCCAAAGCTGAGGAACTCTGGTATGCTCCCCGAAATCAGGTTTAGGCTAGAAGCTCTAAGAGCCCTTGCAAAGAGTGGGAAGGCTATATTCAAGTTCGTCATAGTCAATAAGGAGGATATTAGTGAGGTTCTACACTATATCGAGACAGTACCACTCCCAAGAGATAAGGTCTACCTAATGCCAGAATCCAGAAGCCGTGAGGAATACCTAGAAAGGCTAGAGCTTGTGAAGAGCCTATGCAGAGAACACGGGCTAAGACTCTCGCCAAGGCTTCACCTCCTATATGGTTGGAACTAGGATATTTCCGATTATCTATAATATCTAAAAATTTTAGTCGCATATGATTGCTTTATGGATATAAAGCATCAATGATCTGCTATGCATGAAATGTAGAGCAACCCCAGATGAGAGCCCCATAAGACTTGGTCGAAGCCATCGAACCCAAGCCAAGGGCTAACCCCACTCACAAAACGTGAGGAAGGAAACCGGGTTCTCACATAGAGGTAAATAGCTAGTAGATCATAGCTTCTCTAATAACCTCTTCCGGCAATATATCTATGCACATCTTCCCAACCATGATCTTCATGTTATAGCGGTATGCCGGGATCTGGAATGCATATTCCCTATCTATCTAAGACTACTCGGGATCTCCGAGATCTTCTTTGCGCCCGCTATAGATATGGCATAGATATGGCTATGCTATATCTGAGCATCATATTCCTAATGTCTGGGCCGATCCGAATTATGCTGTCCACATTATCTACCCTTGCTCAGATATTCTTCAGGATCTTTTCTCCCTGCCCCTCGGACATGTCTTGGGGAAAGCTTCGGATCGCCCCTATAAACTCCTCCCAAGCCACTTCTTAAGCCTCCATATGATCTTTAGAGCCCTCGTATTGCCCTCATCTAGTCTCCACAGGATCTCCTTCGCCTCTCCACCAACGATCCCAAGCTCCCTGGCAATCCAGTGTTGGAGTCCGGCTTGTGATATGAGCTTCTCAGGGACACTCCTAGCGAGGCTCCACATCAACACCCAATTAACCTTGCCTCCCACCACATGCCTGATCTCCCTCACCAATGCATCGCTTGTAAGGACTACAACAGCTATCGATCCCCCTCTCTGAGTAAACTATGATATATTCCACCATGTCGTTCGCACATGTCCCAGCCAGTCTCTGAGGTCTCCTAAGCGCCCTCTACTGCTTGCCCTGACCTTGTCTAGGGCTATCAATACCCCCCTTGCTCTTCCCATAATTCCTAGCAATTCTATTAACTAAGATGGCTAGAACTTCGCCGTATCTACTAAGCCTTTCATCCCTTATTATAGGCTTTCCGTTGAGCATCTTCTACAGCGCTATCTCGGAGGCCTCTAGAAGCTCTCTAACCGCCTCCCTCCTAAGCTTATTGACAGCCCTCTCAAGGATCCTCATGCGGTAATCCTGGGATAGCCTGCAAATCTCGATCTGGATTTCACCCAATGCTCTAACCAAGATTCCAAATAATATATCTAATATATCCCCCTATTATTTCATACGTGCACTCTGGATCGTGAAATATCTTAAACAACGATCCATAGATCCCGTGTATACAAACTAGATCCCGAGGATCGGTTATTTATAAATGAGGATCGATAGCTGTGAAGATCTTGGCATGCCCGCGGGAATTTGAACCAAGGACCTCCGGCCCCAAAGGCTGTAATCTGTATCACCTTGTTGCATGAGACTATGGGAAGCTTGCAACATTTTAAGGAGGAATGATTAGTTCTTCTGCGACGGTAGAATTATTCTGCTGCAACACCTTTAACCTCCTGAAGCCATATATAATGAAGGTATGTCTAAGGTTCTGACCTCCTCCCCGCCCTGAAGGGCGGGGGTTCCCTTAGGGCGGTTCATTGGTTTGTGGTTTACCGCCTTCATTCTCATCACCTCATAGCTGGTGGGGATTACCCACCCCGCTCTGCTCATCCAGCGGTAGACCACAGGCTGGGCCTTCAGCCCATTACCCCTATCCCTCACCGTGGGTTGCCCCCAGCTCCCAGATCCTAGGGACTCGGGGATATGTAGAGCCCTTATCAAGCACCCCCTTGCGGGGACACTTTTTACTCTATTTTATTCAAACATTCAGAGATTTAAAAGCTTTACCCCGCCCCTGGAAGGGGCGAGGCTTGTCGTTCTTTTTGTCAATTTTTACAGATCATTCAAGCTCGATTTTACGAGTATCCTAAAGCATAGCATCTGCAGACAACTACTATAGTGTATACAGAGAATCAGAGCGAGACTGTTTAGAGTTTTAAACTATATATCTTTGGCCTTAAACCTCCCCGCCTTAACGGGTGGAAACCCCGCCCTTCTAGGGCGGGGAGGGGGTCATAGATAACACATACCAGGAGATCTCTATGAGGGTTCTTATACCAGTGCTCTAGTGCTAGGCGATAGATCTTCTATATGTTTCATATTTATATATCTAGCCATGTTATAGTCTATTGAGGTGTGGCTATGGTTTCTAGGATGGATTTATGTGTTATTGCTATAGCCTTTCTGATATCTATGTCTATAATGGCTGGGCTCTCTGTTATAGAGGCGCAGCAGGAGATCAGATTCTTGATACAGAATCCTCCTAGGTATCAGTGCCAATACCTCGGGGGAGCTCTTAAGGTTGGTATCGGGAGTAAGCCGAATACTCTTAACTGGTTTGTTGCTGGATCCAGTTGGGAGATCCTTGTCCTCATGCCTATCTATAATAGGCTTGTTAGATTCTATAATGGCTCTCTTGTGAAGGAGGTTGCTGAGGATATATCTATAAGCCCTGATGGGAGGATATATACTATAAGGATAGTTGATGGGATCAAATTCCATGATGGGAAGCCCTTAACATCTGAGGATGTGGCTTTCACAATAAATATTTTAAAGAACTACTCATGGGCCTACTACTATGGCGTCTTCAGAAATGTTGACAGAGCCGAGGCTCTGGATCAGAGGACTGTTAGGGTTTATATGAAAAGAGTTGATGCGGGGTTTGTTGAGAATGCTCTCAGCGTTATGAATATAATGCCCAAGCATATCTGGGAGCCAAAGTTCAAGGAGCTAGGAGACGGAGTTGCTAAGTATAATCCAACTATTAGGGAGCTTATTGGTAGTGGGCCCTTTATTATAACGGACTATCAGCCGGATCAGTTTATATCTTATAAGGCTAATGAGAACTACTGGCAGGGGAGACCATGTATTGATCAGCTGGTGATGGTATTCGTAGGAGATGCCAGTGTTGCTCTTCTATCCCTCGAGAAGGGGGATATACAAACATACTCTGGCTTTATAACCCCCGAGGTTGTTCCAAAGATCCTCGCCAACCCCAACCTAGCGATCCATGTTTACTGGAGTGACTTCTACTACCACTGGGGTTTGAATAACAAAAAATGGCCATTCAACATAACCCTCTTTAGAAAAGCTCTAGCATATGCTGTCGACTATAATGCTATAATAAACACCCTTCTAATGGGCTACGGAATGCAGGGAAGCCCTGGTTTTGTGCCACCATTTGGTGTGCATCAAAAGTGGTATAATTCCAACCTCAGATACTACTCATACAATTTATCAAGAACAGCCGAGATACTGGATAGGCTTGGGTTTAGGGATGTTGATGGAGATGGCTGGAGAGAAGCTCCCGATGGATCTAAGTTCAAGTTTGAAATATACCCACCCAGCTATGACATTATAAGGGTTAGGACTGCTGAGATAATAGCAGATAGCCTTGCTAAAATCCCTGGCGGGGGTTTGAAGGCTGAGGTTAAGATCGTTGAGTGGGCGACAGCATGGTCTCTTATAAGAGGTGGGAGAGTAGATACATGGCTTCTCGGAAGCGGTCCTGGCTATGATATATCATGGCTTCAGACCAGGTTCCACTCGAATGGTTCTGCTAACTGGAATAGATATTCTAATCCAGAGGTTGATAGCCTAATAGACCAGCTCGTCTCAGAGCTGGATCCTGGTAAGAGGAGGGAGCTAGCCTTGAAGATCCAGGAGATCCTTGCTGAGGAAGATCCGGCAGTTAACCTCTACTATAGGCAGTTCATAGCACCATATAGAACAGATACCTACGATAGGTGGATTAGGGTTATGGATGACGACCTGGTTAACTGGTGGAATCTCCTCTATATCCAGCCAAAAACAGGGAAACCTGCTCAGGTTCAGCAAACTCCAACAGCTACTGTAACGACTGAGAGACCTATTATAATAACGGCCACCCAGATGGTTCAGCAAACCCCCCAGGTTATAACTGTAACAGCTCTGCCACAACCGCAGCCCTCGGGCGTTAATAGCCTGCTGATCGGAGCTATTGCTGTTATAGCAATAGCTGCTATTGTGGTAGCACTATTACTTGTTAGGAGGAGATCCTAGGGTTGTCAACCACAGTATTTTTTCTCAGAAAATCTGTTTCAGCTTTTCTAACTGTTATAGCTATTATCACTACTGTATTTTTTCTGGTCAGGATCACTGGCGATCCATTTGCTGAGCTTGAGAACGATCCCAGGATAGCTCCAGAGACCCTTAGGACTCTTAGAAGCCTATATGGGATGGATAGATCTGTTTTTGAGCAGTATATCCTGTATATGTATAATATATTCACTGGCGAGATGGGATACTCAGTCAAGTTCTCACGCCCCGTTTTTGATGTTATCATGGAGAGGCTTCCATATACGGTAGCGCTTCTGGTTCCATCTATAACCCTCTCTAACTATATAGCTTACACGCTGGGAATCGAGATCGGCTATAGAAGGGGTTCTAGGGTGGATATACTAACGCTAGCCCTATCAAACTTCCTGAGGGCTACTCCCTACTTCTGGCTGGCCATAGTGTTTCTATATCTATTCTCAGTTCAGCTAGGGTTATTCCCTCTATATGGTGCCATAAGCCCTGGAGCTCTCTTTCCCAGCCTTGGGTGGTTTGCTGACTATCTCTGGCATTATACACTCCCATTCATTGTTCTCGTTGTGAGGGGAGTCTTTACATTTGTCCTCTATGTTAGGAACTCGGTTATAGATATTCTTGGAGAGGACTTCGTTGCAGTGGCTAGGGCTAAGGGGCTATCTGAGAGGGTTATTAAGAGCTCATATGTTGCTAGAAACGCAATGCTCCCAATGATCACTGTTATGGGGCTCAGATACGCCTTTATAATCGATGGGGCAATCCTTACCGAGACTGTATTCTCATACCCAGGGACTGGCAGGCTTGTTTTCGAGGCGATAGTTAACAGGGATTTCTGGCTTCTCCAGGGTGTTGTGCTTATTCTTTCTATAAGCGTTGTTCTTGCAAACCTCATAGTGGATCTCCTATATGCTCTTCTAGACCCAAGGATTAGATCTTCGAGGTGATAGGATGGCTATAGGATCGCTCCCAGAGGTTATAAGAATCATAATAGGTAATAGAGCCTCGCTAGCTGGGTTTCTTATGTTACTCGCCTTTGTATCTATGGCGATCCTAGCAGATCTTATAGCACCATATAATCCCTATGAGAGAGTTTCACTGCCCTTCCAACCCCCTAGTGGGAGGCACTGGCTTGGGACAGACGATCTTGGGAGGGATATATTCTCACAGATGATCTACTCATCAAGACTCTCACTCATAATAGGATTTATATCAGCCCTGGTGGCTACAGTGATAGGCACAATGCTTGGGATCTTATCTGGCTACTATGGTGGAAAGATAGATGAGATCCTCATGAGACTAACAGACCTATGGCTAGCCTTTCCAAACCTTCTCTTTGCAATACTGCTAGTAGTTATATTTTCACCCCAAACCGGGAACAGGGTTGTGCCCATAATCATTGCTATAGCCCTTGTCTCGTGGCCAACGGCTTCTAGGCTCATAAGATCTGCTGTTATATCTATAAAGCAGAGCCCATATATAGAGGCTGCCAGAGCCCTAGGAGCCAGTGATGCGAGGATAATCTTTAGCCACATACTACCAAACACAACATCCTTGATCATAATAGAGGTCATAACAATCATGGGAGGGGCCATGCTAACAGAAGCTTCCCTAAGCTTCCTAGGCCTCGGAGATCCGAGGGCCATGAGCTGGGGTATGATGCTGCACTACGCGCTATCAAGAAACGCAATATATCTTGGAATGTGGTGGTGGTTCCTACCACCAGGTCTCCTAATAAGCCTCTCAGTTCTCTCCATAATTCTCATAAGCACAGGGCTTGAGGAGTACTTCAACCCAAGACTTAGGAGAAGGCTATAATGTGCAGAAATCCTGAAGGATGCCCCGGGTTTAAATGATATATTTTTAATACCTAATGCATGGCATATATTGTTTCAGAGTATGTGAAGTAGACATGCTAAAAATTCATAGGATCCGTGGCTAGCAAGCCAAAATCAAGTGCTATCCCAGCCCATGGAAATAAAATACATAAAGCTAACTAAAAATATCGCGAGCAGAGAAATGCGGGAGGCTGGAGATGTTGAAGCTTATTTCATCATCCCCAATGGCTTATTAGTATTAGTAACAAGCTCTCACCCAAAACGGAAGGTAGAGACAATTACTAGCATGAAATAGAGGGTTATCCTGGCCAGGGAGGCGATGAAAGCCCGCTCGATGAGATGAAACCAAAGGGAGAGGGCTTGATATCAAGACATATCAAGCCAGATGAAACCCGAACCCCAATTATGGTGGGGGAGCTCACAAGTAGAGGATCTTCCCGCCTCTTCTCACAAACATCATAGATATTAGAAGGGCTCAGGATATCCTATTAATGAACCACTAGATCATAGTTCCTCTTATCCCCAACCTAGGCTGGGCCTACACAGATATAAGCTCCAAGGCTCCATGCCACAGAGTACCTGGTCTTAGAGAGATCCAGGGTTACCATCTAAGAAGTCCCAAGGCTTCTAAGCATCATTATAAAAAGCAATCCCATAAGGCCTGAGCCCACTATAGAGGTGCTATAATTAGGCTTAAACGCACTTTTAAAAATTCCCTTATAGCTGTTGCTAGAGTCTTTATGAATGCCCCTAGATCCAGTTAATATCGTCTGGAAGAACATGAATAAAGCCCTCTCAACACTATATCTAGAGGAATAACTCAGAAAATCCGCCTGGGTATATGTTTGTCTCTCTAAATATGGGGGCACATGGTCTCAGAGTCTGTATAGCATTACCAGATATTTTCAGAAGGAAATGTGGTGATGCACGAAAACACTGGATCCAGGGCTAAAGACCTCCACACAAAGGCCCAGGCTCTCTATAATCCTTGCAACATCGTGCTCCCGATCAGAGGTGTCTCTATACCTCCCTCAGTCTTCTCAAGATCTGTTCCTCATATTCCGCAGGCTATCATTCTAACAAGGATCTCCCATCTTTGGGGCTAAGGTTATTGATCTTGACGACCTATAGTTCACAGCCCATTCTAATCACCGCAGATCTCATGGAGCCCCTTATTAGGTGTCAATCAGAAATAATAAGGGCGATCTATTTGAGGGCATCTGTGCTATATGCACCAGGAGATCTGAGGGTTATGGATGTGGATGAGCCGAAACCCAGGAGGGGATCTATAGTTGCTAGAGTCAGAATAGCTTTAACTTGTGGAACTGATGTTAAACTATATAGGAGAGGTCATCCATTTGCAAAGCTGCCCAACATAATTGGTCACGAGTTCGTGGGGGTTGTAGAGGATCTAGGGGAAGATGTTCCCGATAGCTATAGGGGGAGGCTTTTTGTCACAATGAATACCTCACCATGTGGTGAGTGCTTCTACTGTGTGAGGGGTAGGGAGAATTTGTGTGAGAGGCTTGGCGAGACCATAATAGGCTTCACAGTTCCAGGGGCATATGCAGAGATGATCGAGATCCCTGAGAGGATTTGGAGGAGATATTTCTACCAGATCCCACCGGGTTTAGATCTAGTTGAGGCAGCATTTCTAGAGCCTCTCTCAACAGTTGTACATGGCCAGAGGATCCTCGGGGGTGTTGATGGAGAGTGGGTCGCTGTTATAGGCTCAGGCCCCATTGGATTGATGCACCTACAGCTTCTAAAGCTAAGAGGTCTCATGGTGGCTGTTATAGATAGGCATTGGGAGAAGCTGGATGTTGCTAAGAGGCTCGGGGCTGACGTTGTGGTTAACTCCAACGAGGAGAGACCCGAGGACATAGCTAGATCTATAAATAGCGGTAAAGGCTTCGACGCCATTATAGAGGCTGCAGGGAAGCAAGAGGCATGGGAACTAGCCATAAGGCTTGTGAGAAGCGGTGGGAAGATCCTGTTCTTCGGAGGCCTTCCAAGAGGAACATCAGTCCCCATTGATAGCTATAGAATCCACTATGAAGAAGTAGAGGTTAAAGGAGCATTCCACACAACCCCAAGAGATGTTGATGAAGCTTATAAACTTATAGAGACTAGAAAGCTGAGGCTCAGAGAGCTCGTCAGCGGGGTCATGCCGTTGGAAAGGGTTAGAGAAGCCCTAGAGAACATGGGAAGAGGTGTAGGGCTTAAATACGCTATAAAGCCTTAAACTGACCTCATCCCCGCCCTAAAGGGCGAGGCTTTCAGTTGTAATTGTTAGCACAGCCCTATACCTGATAAGCCGTACTTTCTTATTATGGTTATTAGCCTATCACTATCCCCGAAGATCTTCCTGGCTGTCGCGACTCTCCTCTCATCTATAGAGCTATACAGCTCTCTAAGCACCTCCTGCGCCCTAGAGATCTGGACATGCTGGCCTAGGGCTACCGAGGCTATGGCTATCTTCATGCTCTCCTCAGCCGCTGCTGATGCGAATAGAATCACAGCCCTCTCCTCTATTGTTTTAGCAACATCATCCTCCCTATATCTCCCAGAGATCATTGTAGCGATCGCGTCTATATCCCTTGCCTCCTGCTCCGCTATTGACGACAGTATCTCTCGGATCCTCTGGATAGGGGTTCTCCTAGATATGAACTCAAGTATAGAGACATATGCCGGAAGAACTGTCACAGCTGTTAGGGTTACCAATAGTCCGGGATCCCTGATCTCTGATATAGAACCCAGGGCGTAGTCAAGATCATTGCTACCCCTGGCAATAGGTCTCAGAGGATCTCCAAATATTGAAAGCATCGATATATGCTGAGCATCTCTAGATAGCATTCCAACACCACTTGCTATATAATCCCAACTATCTATGCCGCTAGATATATATCTAGCAATGCCCAGCATCTTGTGAACCTCTATCTGGGCTGAGAACGCAGCTATAGATCCAGAAGCCTCGTCCAGATCCCTTGGTGCAAGGTCGTCTCCAAAAAAGATCCACCTGGGGTATTGTAGCCTCAAGTACCCTCACCATCTATAATCCTCCTAACATCCTCCCTATAGAGGATCTCAGCTCCCCTGAAGCAGAGGAACTCAAGCTCGGAGGAGCTGGTGTTTATAAACTGATGAGGCTCCCTAGAGGCTATAAAGATCACATCCCCCTGCTTCACAGCCCTAATAAATGGGGATCCGTTAGCCATTGTTAGAAGAGAACCCCTGCCCCTTGTTATCACAACAATATGCTCATAGTCATGCACATCAAGAGGAGTCTGGCCACCAGGCTCTAGTCTATAGTATCTGAGATAGAACCTCTTAGAACCAACACTAGCATCAACAAGGGTCTTCCTCCTAACACCACTAGCTCCCCGCTCTGTGTAGTCTATATACTCAACAGACTCGAGGTTCACAATATACAAAAGCCCACCACAAACTATAGCATATAGGCCCTAATATAGCCAGATTAGTTTTAAAAGCCGCCAAGATATATCTAAAGCCCTTCCCCGCTCTAGAGAATTGGTTAAAACCCTGTGGCAAGAGATCCATATCTATAGCCCATATGCCCAGGGAACCTCTTTGGCCCATCCAAGGGCCCTCTTAACCGCAGCCTTCCACCCACTATATATCTTCTCCCTCATATCCTGATCCATTGATGGTCTGAATATCTTGTCGAGAGCCCAGTTTCTCCTTATCTCATCGAGATCCCTCCAGAACCCCACAGCAAGCCCTGCTAGGTATGCAGCCCCTAGGGATGTTGTTTCGAAGACCTTGGGTCTCCAGACCTCTACACCTGTTATGTCTGCTTGGAACTGCATTAGAAAGTCACTTTTTGCAGCTCCCCCATCAACCTTTAGCCTTGGGATCTTGGATCCCATGTCGCTAGCCATAGCCTCTAGAACATCTCTGGTGAGATATGCTATAGCCTCTAGAGTTGCCCTGGCTATGTGCTTCCTCTCAGTCCCCCTTGTTATCCCTATTATGAGGCCCCTAGCATACATATCCCAGTACGGGGCTCCCAGCCCCACAAATGCTGGGACAAAATAGACGCCCCCGGTATCCTGGGCGCTCTCGGCTAAGGGGTTTATCTCCGGAGATACCTCTATGATCTTCAAGCCGTCTCTTAGCCACTGGATAGCAGAGCCCGTTATAAATATGCTCCCCTCTAGAGCATAGAAGGCATTGCCCTCCTCTGATGAGTAGTAGACTGTTGTTAGAAGCCCGCTCTTAGAGGGCACTGGGGATCTGCCTGTGTTCATTAATATAAAGTTGCCAGTTCCATATGTGCACTTAACCTCCCCAAGATCGAAGCCGGCCTGGCCAAAGAGGGCTGCCTGCTGATCCCCAGCATCCCCTGTAACAGGGATCTCTCTCCCACCTAATAGACCAGCCACCTCGGGGCCTGTGTAGCCATACACTCTGGAATCGCTTGAAGGCCTCGGGAGGGGCATCATGGCCTCAGGGATCCTGCCCTGGATCTCAAGGAGCTCGCTATCCCACAAGAGCCTATGTATATTGAACAACATGGTTCTAGACGCGTTGCTATAGTCAGTGACATGAGCCCCTCCCCTATCTGGTGTCTGAACATTCCTCGAGCCCCTTGTTAGATTCCATATTATCCAGGTATCTATAGTCCCAATCAACGCCTCACCCTTCAAAGCCTTCTCCCTAACACCTGGGACATTATCCAGGATCCACCAGATCTTTGTTCCAGAGAAGTATGCATCGGGCACAAGCCCTGTTCTCTCCCTTATCAAATCATAGTAGGAGCTCCTAAGGATATCGACTAGAGGCGATGTCCTCCTATCCTGCCACACTATAGCCCTATATAATGGGACACCAGTTCTGGGATCCCATATGACCGTGGTCTCCCTCTGGTTTGTGACACCTATAGCAACGATCTCTCGAGGATCTACTCTGGATCTCTCAATAGCCTCCTTAATAACGAGCTTCGTCTTCTCCCAGATCTCCATAGGATCGTGCTCAACCCAGCCAGGCTTTGGATAGATCTGCGTGTGCTCATAATAAGCCCACCCACCCCTAACTGGAGGCCCGTCTCTGGTAAATATCATAGCCCTAGTCCCAGTAGTGCCCTGATCTATTGCGAGAACATAGCCCCCAGATTCTCTGGACATGGGACCACTAGGTGATTTATAACCACAGGGCTATATATCGAAAGATTTTTCCCCGGGATAGAATGTATATAAAACCCCTACACCGATAGACTATTGAATAAAACACCCCATGGGTGAGATCATGCCCCCAGAGATATCCCCATACCTTGCGGAGTTCATCGGCACAATGCTATTAATACTCTTTGGAGACGGTGTTGTTGCAAATGCTATTCTGTCGAGAACTAAGGGGCATGCATCGGGCTGGATAGTTATAACAACCGGGTGGGCTATGGCTGTGACTATTGGTGTGTATGCGAGTTTTGGGTTAGCGGTGGCCATATAAACCCAGCGGTGACTATAGCCCTAGCAGCCATGGGAAGCTTTCCGTGGAGCATGGTTCCTGGCTATATAGTATCGCAGTTTCTGGGAGCATTTGTGGGGGCTATATTGGTGTACCTAGCATACATGGATCACTTTAGAGAGACGACAGACAAGGCTGCAAAGTTGGGCGTATTCTCAACAATACCGCAGATAAGGAGCATTCCTAAGAACTTCTTAACAGAGGTTATAGGCACATTCGCCCTCGTGCTAGGAGTTATGGCAATAACCGCGCCAAAGTCAGGAGTCCCACAAGGGCTTATCCCAGTGGTTGTTGGCTTTCTAGTCTGGGGGATCGGGCTAAGTCTCGGAGGCCCAACAGGCTATGCGATAAAACCAGCAAGGGATCTGAGGCCGAGACTTGCACACCAGCTCCTCCCAATACCTGGTAAGGGGAGCTCAGACTGGAGCTACGCAGTGGTAGTGCCTCTATTTGGACCAATAATTGGAGGGCTTCTAGGAGCCCTAGTGTGGAGGCTCTACACAGCTCCTCTAGGATAGCATCTATATGCCCTATCCACACTATTAATATATTTTTACAGGTGAAAGCCATTTTCCTTAGGGCGGAGGGGATCGTATCTTCTCTCTTAACACGACCTTGATACAGAATCTAGAGGATCAATCGCAATGTTCATGCCAATTTGAATTCCGATTCAGAGATCTATGGCGGAGTATCCTCCAATCCAGAGGCTTCTATGCATCTCGTAAGGTTCTCAACAGCTTTTCTAGCGATCTCTTCAACGAGCCTGTCTATGTCGAAGAATCTACTAAGGATCCTAATGAGGGCTCCTAGAGAGGCTCTCGCCTCCCAATATACCCTAGATCCTCTGTCAACAGGCTTGGCAAGTATTCTGAGCTCGACCGAGTATGAAGATCCCAGCGCTCTACCCTCTATGTTGTATATAATATAGCCATCCCCATAGCCAGAGATCCTTATAGTCACATCAGAAGTTATGCTAGAAATATCTGCTATCCCTGCGGATCCCACATCAAGCCTGAGCCTGAGTCTCAGACTTCCATCCTGATCTATATAGTGTCTCACAACCCCTGGGATGCATGGTGCGAATCTCCTTGGATCCCTGAGAAACTCTATAACAGCCTCTGGCTTATAGCTAATAGCAACCTCGCCCCTATATTCTCTAGCCTCCAACACTCACACCCAGCAATCCTGCTCTAAAGCCCAGAGACCGGGTTCGTGTTTGGATATAGCCTGACCCTAGCTTATTTACAGCTTCCGGGCTTTGGTTTTTCTCCAAGCCTTTACACCCTCTGGATCTATACAAGGTTGAGAACCCAAGGAATTCTCTGTGATCATCTATACCACCCAAGGATCTTTCTGCTCTCGATCGATATGAGGGAGACCGATATAGAGAGCACGGCTCCCCGAAGCCTCTCCCAGTCGAGGGTTGATGAGTGCGCCCTAAGCCTTTCAACGATCCAGGAGCTCTCAGAGCTTCTCAGAGCTTCTACAAGCTCCTCAAAATCCCTTCCCAGGAGCCTCTTGTCTTTAGTTATGCTGGACTTGCTCGAGCCCAGGAGCTCTGATGTTGCATCTGATAGCTTCTCAGCCACTAGCCTTCCTGTTGTGAACTTGCCACCTATTGCTGATACCATGTTGCTAGGCTTGCTATGTGTGTAGATCTTGAAATCCCTCGTAGCCTCTCTACTGGGTTTTGAGCTCTCTGTTTTTATGAGTGGTCTTACTGAGTAGTAGGATCTAGAGATCCTCATACCCGAGAGGGCTGGGATCATCTGCGACGCCTCTGAGGATAAGATCTCTAGATCTTCATCCTCTATAGAGACGGAATCGGGGTCCTCGATAACCTTGGCTGTTGTGCCTGCTACTGATACACCATGGTAGGGAACAACTATGTCTCCATCTGAAGGAGGCCTCAGCCTGTTGATCACCCTCCTGGTCAGCCTCCTCGGATAGACAGCCATAACCCCGGCTGTTGGCATAACCTCGAGCTCAACACCAGCCATGCCAGCAACCCTCCCAGCCCAGGGGCCTGCAGCATTAACGAGAGCCTGTGTCCTTAGCCTCCTAACCTCGCCAGAGAATCTGTCCATGACTATTGCACTCTCAACAAGCCCCCCAGAGATCTCTATGCCATAGAGCTCGGCCTGCTCTAGAACCAGAGCGCCCTCAGAGAATGCTGTAAGGGCTATGCTGGCCAGCATGTCACCAGCATAGACAACCTTATCAGGAACCTCAACAACAGACCTAGCCCTCGGGCTTAGGAAAGGCTCCTCCTTGAGAGCTTCACCAGGATCTAGAATTCTATGCCAGATCCCAACCCTCCTAAGGGATCTTAGGAACTCCTCCTGGTACTCCACATCATCGCCATCGAGAGCCACAAAATAGCCCCCGGTATTCTCAACAGCATGGGGAGCAACCATTGAGATCACATCGTTCTCCTGCTTGCACTCAAGAGCGGCTGCAGGATCTCTAACAACATACCTAGCTCCACTATGGAGGAGCCCATGCATCCTACCACTAGTACCGCTACCAACATATGATCTCTCGATGAGGGCAACCTTAAAGCCTCTCATACTAAGATCAAGAGCTGTGTAGAGACCAACAACACCTCCACCAACGATAACAGCATCGAGTCTAACAATCAGAACATATCCCCCAAATCAAGGAGCCCTTAATAACAAATATCTTTAACTAATACAGCACATATAATGCATCCCGGAGACATCTCTTCACACGACCTAGGCATCGGTGTCTATGTGAGCTTTATTTTATAACCCCCTCTTCGCCCTTAGGGGCGGGGTTTTTACTGTGGGGTCTTGGTTATTACCCCTCTCTGGGGTTAATGTTTCATATTGTTGCTCGTGATATAGAATTATAGTATCTACCTTGGCATTGGCGCGCCATAGCCGGGGTTTCTTGCTATGTTTCCCGGTATCTATGTCTGCATTAGTGGCTATGCTGTGGGTTTTGCATATATAGAGCTCTCTGTGGATTCTGCAGTCCTAATGGATTCTTTTACAGATCGAGCATGTCTTTGATGTAAAGGCTTCATTCACCTCATGTAGTTTGATTCCGGACTCCCCAAGAACCTCCCTCAATCTCTGAATCAGCTTTCGATAGCCCCACACATTCACATTATGCTCGTTATTATGCCTATGAGCGATGTCTTTGGGATACCCTATAAAAATCTCCGACATACACATTTCCCAGAGCATTTCGGCTACTCCTCTAACTGCGGTATTCCTATAGTGCCTCAATCTCTCCAAGCTTATAGATAGCCCAAAGATAGCGGAGACGCCATGAACACAAGCCTGCAAACTTCATTTCATGGGCAGATCCCTAATCGTCTATGCCAGAGTTATCTCGCGCTTCCACCAATAGAACTCAGCCTTTAGTGTAGATCCCTTTATGAGGATAGCCTTATCCTCACCCTCAACAACAGCAAACAAGTTATTGAGCCTAACATCTATGAAGGCCTTCCTACCGCCCCTAGGATGCTTAATAGGTATCCCTATCGTGCACCCCTTCACAAAACCCCTGAGATTACTCTTAGGGGTTCCACACCAACCTCTATGGACACATAAGCAAACCACCTGCCATTCTCATAAATAATCTCCAACCTGCCTTTTGCAGCTGCTTCACTTTCTATATTGGTTTGTGTTGTTTGATATTAATGCTCTCAACCCTCTTAACGCTATTAGATATGCTGATGCTGTGTGTCTGTCTAAACCGAGTCTTCTCATAACTTCCTCGTGTTCTCTTGATTTTGTTGTTCCTCTCGGGTCTACGAGTATTGGTGTTAAACCCTCTTTCAATGTCTTTATGACTCCATGAATCATCATTTGGCTCTTTGAAAATCTACTCATTTTTCTATATACCTTGAGAATACCCTTATACTCCTCATAGTACTTATTTCGTGTTCCCCCCATAGCCGGAATCCTCACACGATTTGTTTCCAGACACATTATTGCTAGAATATATGACCATAGTATCTATAAAAACTTAACTAGGCTTTTAATTTGTTTCTTAATCGGTTTATCGATAACTTAGCTGTGATCAGGGGGTATTTGTCATGTCTTATAAGTATTTCTCTGGAGCTATTTATAGGGGTTCGGGTTTCATTGGGCTTGGTGTTTACCAAGCCCTCTTCCCTTGGCTTCATCGCCCTCAGGATCCCTTTTCATCGGGATCCATATCGCTGGGCTCCACCCGCTTTGGGTGACCCCTACCCACAGCTCCACCCTCATTGAGATCTCTGGTTCATTGCTGTGGGGGAACCCCCGCATCCAGTGTTTTTCTCCTCTTTCTCAGTATCTTTGTGGAGCCCGCTTAGGTCTCCACCATCCTCATCAAAGGACTGCACAGAGAAATCCGCTAATAAACCTTAATAAATCAACATGAAACTCGAAACAGCCCATGAAGGCTAGGTACTCGATGGATGCGGCATAATTTAATCTATGATCTAAAAAGTATTCTTGATAGCCACCATGTCCAGCTATGTTAGAGCACTGTATGTCATAGACAGGGTATATGCTTTTCAACAGTTTCCTTCAATATTACATCAACTATATCCCAAGCTATGAGTCTCTAGACCTAGCCTATGCTATGCTCTCCATGCCTATATGTCACTCACACCTATTACATATAGATAGTAGGTTCCAACCCTTGCTGGTGATGATACCCTCAGCACCTTAACCTCTCTCCACCCGCTTATCTCGAAATCAAGGCTTATTATCCTTACCCCTTTCTTGAGCTCTGATTTTAGCTTTGGTTTTAGAAGATCGTTAACGCTTCTCAGCAAGTACATATACACAACTGTTGCGTCTGAGAGATCCACCTTGAATATATCCTCCCTTATGAATCTAATCATGTGGCTAACACCCTCAGCCTGGGCATTCTCCATTGCTCTCTTCAACAGCTCCGGGTTTAACTCAACACAAACAGCCTTAGCTCCTCTCTTAGCTGCTGCAATAGCTATCCTCCCATCACCACACCCAAGATCATAGAGAACATCCCCCTTACCAACCTGGGCTAGCTCTAGGGCTTGCTCTATGAACTCCTCCCTGGTGGGAACCCAGGGAACTCTTATGCCCTCGTAGTAGCTCGCCAACCGGGTCCCTCAAAATATGAGGAATAGAAACAGCTAATAAATTATTTAATACCCGATCTGTTCTCTATACTCTTCCCAGGTTATCATCTCACCCAATAGATTGATTCATAGGATTATTCAGAGCTATATTGGTTAAGTTTATAGATCAAGAGGAATAGTGATCTTCAGGATAATTAGGAGACCTTCTATAACTAGATTAAATTATCGGATCACTACTGCAGGGTGGCTCTAGTTAAACATTCAGAGCCTGTAGAGCTAGTGGGGACTAAATGGAAATAACTCCTAGAAAAATAGATATCGGTGGATATGGCTAGAGAGCTGGAGGTTATAGTTCCCAAAAGCCATGCTGGTCATAGGCCTTTTGATAGTCATCCTGAGAGACCAGAGAGAATTGATCTGGTTGTTAAGGGCCTCTCAAGAGCTGGGATAAGGACTTTGGTATTGGATCCTCCTAGAAGGTCTAGGGAGGCTCTCTATAGGGTTCATGATCCAGATTATGTGGCATATATAGAGAGGATCTCGCGGGGTGCGAGATATATAGATAGCGATACATATGTTACACAGCATAGCTTCCAGGCTGCTTTGGATGCTGCATCAAGCGCTATAGAGGCTGCCGAAAGGATCCTGGCTGGTAGGAAGCTATCGATAGCCCTCCCAAGACCTCCCGGTCATCATGCCGGTAGATATGGGAGAGCCCTTGGAGCACCTACCCAGGGTTTCTGTATATTTAACAACGCAGCCCTAGCATCTGTGAGACTCTTGGATGAGGGTTTATATCCTCATGCTATAATAGATATAGATATCCACCATGGGAACGGGACGCAGGAGATATTCTGGAGAGATCCTAGGGTTATCCACATAGATCTCCATGACTCTAGCATCTATCCAGGCACTGGGTGGCACACAGAAGTAGGGGGAGGAGATGGTGCTGGGACTAAGATAAACATACCGCTAATACCTGGTAGCAGGGATCCTGAGTACATATACTCGTGGATCGATGTTGTGGAGCCAGCTATAGAGCACTTCAAGCCAAGGGTTATCATAATATCCGCTGGCTTTGACGCCCACGAGGGAGAGGATATGGGGTATGTTAGACTGAGCAACAGGTTCTATAGATGGCTTGGGATCAGGATCCGCTCAATAGCCTCAAAGCTAAACGCAAGAGGGATTATAGTGATCCTCGAGGGGGGCTATGGGTCTGGTCTATATGAGGGCGCTCCAGAATTTATACTAGGTCTCCTTGGCGAGGGCGGAGAGGATCTTGGGAGGCTATATGATAGGGCTAGGAACGAGGCTAGGGATATTACTAGATCTGTTAAGAGGGTTATAAATAGCTACTATAACATATATAGCTAATATATAGCTGAACAGCCAAGCACAACCCAGCTAGGATAATGAGTAGTAGCTATACATATGCTCCCTGAATAGCCTTATCTCATTGATTGAAGAGGGGTCAGGGATCCCCCCAAGTCTTTGGCCAAGCTCTGTTGATCCAAGGCCTATGATCATGGAGATATAGAGAACCTTTGCAAGATAACCAACACCTGGCGGGGTGGCTAGCCCTAGAACCTCTATCTCTGGATATCTATCCGCAAGCCTTTTGAGATACCCCTTAAAAGCTAGATCCTCACCCCTATCCTGATCCTCAATATATATCACGAGAGACCCCTTACCACTCCTTAGAGAGGCAACTGCGTTATGGCCCATCTCGGGGATCTCTATAGGCTCTGATGGCACTGCCGCGTTCTCACTAAGCTCAGACCTGATCCTATGGATAACCGGGTAGTATGGCTTTGTAGCAGCAATAGATATCCTCTTCCCAGACAGGAAGGCCCCCAGGATCTTCTCAGCGATATCTCTGGCGATAGCCTCTATATTCTTCCTCTCCCTTCTCAGGAGTTCCGACGCCTCGATAAGATCTCTTTCAGCATCTAGAGATGCTCCAAGGCATTTGGATACAGCCAGTATGCCCACCATCATTTGTGGGAGCTCCAGCCTTGGTAGAGAGCCCTTATCAAGCCTATATAGGGGCAGCGATCTCCTCATAGCTATATCAAGCATAGAACCGCCGCTGGTAACAACTCCAGTCCTCAAACCCATAGAGAGGATCTTCTCGAGAACCCTTATAGTCTCAACAGTTGTCCCGGAATAGCTAACACAGATAGCTGAGATGCCTATATAGTCAAGCCTTGGATCTAGATCTGTGCCGCTAATGCTCCAAACACCGGGTTTAGATCCTCTTAGAATTGAGAAGGCCTCATAGATCCTCCCTGGCGCTCCCGAACCTCCTATGCCAGCTATTAGAAGACCCCTGGCCATACTCTCTACAGGATCACAGCTCTCCTGGGATCTTCTCATGGAATCCAAGATCCTCTCAGGCCATGAGAGGTATCTCTCATATAGATCCCTATATGTTATCCTAGACACCCTGATCCTCACCCCTCCTCTCCCCAGTCTCTCTAGACTTGGCTATACTATAAACATAGGCAGAGATCTTTAGAGCATATAGCGAGCCGGAGAGCAGTGTGAAGCCTATGAGGGCTGATAGCAGTGATGAACCAACCATGGCCCTCTCCATATAGCCTAGCGAGTTTAACAGGAATAGTATTGCTAGGGCTGCTAGAACTACTGCTAGGATCACATATACAAGCCATTTCGACATCTCCCTCATCTGATCCCCAACTATATTAATGCATGAGGTAAATATACAATAAATACAATATAATCAGGATAGCCAGAATAGCGGCTCCAGCCTCTACTCCCAGAGCCGCGGCTAGGTTTTTAAGCCACTCACGGATCTATATTAATGATATGCCAGACACTAAAGAGGTGAAGGAGAGAATAAGGAATAAGATCTGGAGGGCTATGGAGGAGAGCGGTATAGCTAGGTTCCCTAAACCGGTTGCTGGTAGGATACCAAACTTCCACGGTGCTGAGACAGCATGTTATAGTGCTTCGAGACTTGCAGAGTTTGTCTTGGCACATACTATAAAGATCAACCCAGACACTCCCCAAACCCATGCTAGATATATAGCCCTAAAAATGGGGAAGAGGGTTATAATGCCCACTCCAAAGCTTAGAGAGGGCTTCCTCCTAATAGATCCTAGCAGGATCCCTGGAGATAGGCTTAGAGAGGCTTCAACGATAAGGGGATCCTTCATATATGGCTCTAAAATCTCGGTGCACAAGATCCCAAGGGTTGATCTAGTCCTTGTGGGGTCTGTGGCTGTTAATAGGCACGGAGCCAGGGTTGGTAAGGGGGGCGGGTATGCCGATCTAGAATACGGGATCCTGAGGGAGCTAGGCCTGGTAAGGGATAGCACCCCCGTCATAACTGTTGTTCACGATATCCAGGTTATAGATGATGAGATCCCCATGGAGCCCCATGACCTCCCAGTAGATCTTATAGTAACGCCGACAAGGATTATAAAGGCTGATAAGAGATTTGAGAAGCCTAGGGGGATATACTGGGAGGAGGTTAGTGGGGATATGATGAAAAGCATCCCAATCCTCAGGGAGATTAGGGGCCTCTCCAAGAGATAGCGTGGGAGGCCCTCTACTCACTCGACAAGCTTCCATTTCTTCTCGGTGGCATCATATATAACGATCCCAGAGTCCTTGAGCTTCTCGAAAAGCTCCATCTCCCTTCTATCGCTGAGAACCCCCCTTATAATCTCCTCACTATCACTATGTATCCTGGATAGCTTCGACGTAAAGGAGCTCCAGAAATCCCTATCTATAGCTATCCTCTCACGATCTGTGCTTATAATAACAGCACCCTCCCTCTCGAGCTTCTGGAAGAACTTATCCCTATTCTTAATCTTACCATAGATCGATGACTCGTAGAAGACCTTCTGCTGTCTCAGAATATCAATAGCAGTAGCCCTCCTAGCCTGCTGAGCCTCTCTCCTCTCCTCCCTAGCCTCCTTATCCTCCTTCTCACGCAACCTCTCCTCGAAACCCTCAACCCTGGACTTGATTTCATCAAGCTCCTCATGTAGAGAAGCAATCTTGGAGGCGAGTTCCTCAACCCTAGCCGTGTAAGCATTAACAACATCAGATAGCTTCCTCTCAACCCTGGAAACATGCTTGACAACAGTCTCCTCAACATATCTACTAATATCAGGAGCTCCACCGGCTTCAACCATTGAGGAGATAACATGGAAGAGATACTCAGAGACATCCCTATAGCCGGCTTTAGAGGCTCTATCGACAAGAACCCTATATATATTATCAGGGATATTCAGCCTAACCTCTGGCATAACACTATCCAAGATATAATATCGCTAAAGAAATATAAAATAACGCTATGCTTAAGAGGTTTCAACCATATTGATTATAGCCCACAGCTCAGCTTATCGCCTCTATCTTTCTAATTACTCTATCTGTTAGCTTTTCTGAGAATTCACCGAATTTATCTATATACTCTATGTAGGGTATATCCATGATGTCTAGAGGCTTTATGTATTTCAGGATCTCGCTCGTTGAGGGCCACCATCTTCTATATATGGAGCCCTCCACGCTTGTAACTACTCTTAGGGTGTTTAGGTATTGTGCACCACTATATAACAGGATCTTTCCTGGGGTTACTGCTAGCACTGTGTCTATATCTCCTGGGTCTATTAGGGGTGATGCCGCGTCATTGAAGCTCTCTATAACCAGAATCTGGTGTTTCCCTGCTATCGCTCTATAGCATGCCTCTGCACCCATGTATCCCGCTATTGCTAGCTGCTCAACAAGCTCCGGGTTTATATCTATAGGCTTCGGGCTTATCCTCGATGCTATAGCCTCTATCACTGCTCTCACAGCTGCTGGTGTTCTCCCAACCCTTCTTCCAACTATATAGTGGGCCGTATAGATCTTTCTATCCATGCATGTGGTTATCCTCATCATAACAGTCGAGTGTGTCATTGATGAGAGGGCCTCGTGATAGCCTCTGAGGTTCTTGAGGAAAGGCTCCGGGTCTAGAGGTGCTAGGGCTATATCAACGGGGTTTATAGCCTCTACAGGATCCTCAGAGCCCGAGGATCTCTTGAGCTCCACAGCATCCTCACCAACAAGGATCCCGAGCTCCATGCTATTCCTGACAGACCCCCTCTGATACCAGAGATTATGACCAGCAATTGGTTTAGAGACACCAACCCTATATCCCCTCGAAACAAGCTCGCTCGTAAGGGCTCTAGCAACTGTTGTCTTTCCAGCATCGTGTGGGGTTAGACCAACAATAAGGATCCTAGTGCTGGTCCTCCTTGGCTCGCCCATGAAATCTACACGCTCGCTATGTCTCATAGATTCCCCCTTCTCTCCTCACACCCGATCCATCTATTTCTATCCAGAGCTAATAAGCCACGATCTTTTAGATCTAGCCCCGCATTATTAAATATCAGGAGCCCTTCCCCAGTGGCGGGCCCGCCGGGATTTGAACCCGGGACTTCCGCCCAGCTCCCTGGTCTACGGGTTAAAAGCCCGCCGCTCTACCGGGCTGAGCTACGGGCCCTCATATATTTCTGGGTGTGGAAAGCTTATATCTCTTCTGAGGCTCTATATATATCAGAGAATAGGTGGTTATGCTAGATGTCTGAGAAGAAGTTCAATATTCTTAAACACGAGCTTGTCCCAAAGCACGAAATTGTACCTATAGAGGAGGCTGTAAAGATCCTCAAGGAGCTCGGTGTCAAACCCGAGCAGCTACCATGGATAAGGGCCAGTGACCCGGTTGCGAGGGCTATTGGTGCAAGGCCCGGTGATATCATCAGGGTTATTAGGAGAAGCGAGACTGCCGGCGAGATTGTTGTATATAGATATGTTATAGCGGGGTGATCCATTGCACAGATCCCAAGAAAACCTCCAGATCCCATCGCCAGATGATAGATGGCTTGTAATAGAGAGCTATATTAAAGAGAAGGGGCTTGTTAAGCAGCATATAAACAGCTATAATGATTTCATAACCAAGAGACTTAGGGAGATCATTGATGAGGAGTCTGTTATCCAGACATCGTCGCCGAACTTCTATGCACTAATAACAGATGTAAAGATAGGAAACCCGCAGGTTAGGGAGTTCGATGGAAGCCTGAACACGAGCATAACACCCCTGGAGTGCAGGGTTAGGAACCTAACATACTCTGTACCAGTCTATGTCAACATAGTCCTCGTAGAGGATGGTATAAAGACGTCGTCTTCAGAGCCTATACTACTATGCGAGATCCCTGTGATGGTTAAGAGCATAAAGGATCCCACAAGCACTATGGACGAGAAAACGCTGAGAGAGCTGGGAGAGGATCCGAGGGATCCTGGGGGGTATTTCATAATAAATGGGAGCGAGAGGGTTCTAGTAGCTCAGGAGGATCTAGCACCGAACAGGGTTATAGTGGACTACGCCAAGGAGGGGCTAAATGTGACCCACATGGCTAAGGTTGTCTCCGCCACAACAGGCTATAGGGTTCCAATAATACTTGATAGACATAAGGATGGAACTTTACACATCTCATTCCCAGCCGTAACTGGCAAGATACCTTTTGCAGTCCTGATGAGAGCCCTAGGGCTTGAGAGCGACTACGAGATAGCCCTAGCAGTATCCCCCGACCCCGAGATCCAGAAGGAGCTGATACCCTCACTCCTCCAGAGCGCCGAGATAAAGACATCGACAGACGCCCTGGAGTTCATAGGGAACAGGGTTGCCGTTGGCCAGCCGAGGGAGGTTAGGATCGAGAGGGCCGAGCAGATCATAGACAGGTACTTCCTACCCCACCTGGGGACTGGCAAGAATGATAGGCTTAAGAAGGCCATCTACCTAGGATACATGGCCCTAAAGCTAATGGAGTTCATGCTTGGTAGGAGGCAGGCTGATGATAAGGATCACTATAGGAATAAGAGGCTAAAGCTAGCTGGAGACCTGTTGGCGGTTCAATTCAGAGTTGCCTACAGGGCTTTTCTAAAGGACTTCAGATACCAGCTAGAAAAAGCCAGGGCGAGAACCAGGAAGATAACCCAGGTTAGCGCCCTTGTGAGATCAGATATCATAACCGAGAGGATAAGGCATGCAATGGCAACAGGTAACTGGGCTGGTAATAGGGTCGGGGTAAGCCAGATACTTGATAGGACTAACTGGATCTCGATGCACAGCCACCTAAGAAGAGTCGTATCCCCGCTTAGCAGGAGCCAGCCCAACTTCGAGGCAAGGGATCTCCACGGAACCCAGTGGGGAAGGATATGTATATTCGAGACGCCAGAGGGGCCCAACTGCGGGCTTGTGAAGAACATGGCCCTCACAGCCTATATCTCTGTGGGTATTGATGAGAATATGGTGCTTGATATTCTTGAGAGCATTGAGGATCCTGATATGATGGTTGAGAAGATCGAGAGGATCTTCGGCGAGCTGAGAAAGGGTGCTAGGAGAACTCCTCCCAAGGGTTCAAGGATTCTTCTAAACGGCAGGCCTATAGGGTACTGCAGAGATGGGGAGAAGCTTGTAAGCTACCTCAGAGAGCTTAGAAGGTCTGGTAAGCTTCACTATGAGGTCAGCATAGCCCATATAAAGACCCAATATGTTGATGAGATATATATAAATACCGATGCAGGAAGATTCCTGAGGCCTGTTTTCGTTGTAAGGGATGGAAAGCTTGTTTATAGCAAGCAACATGCAGAGGCTCTGAGAAAGGGTGAGATAGGCTTCGAGGATCTGGTTAAGATGGGTGTTGTAGAATACCTAGACCCTGATGAGGAGGAGAATGCATATATAGCTCTAAACCCGAGCGATCTAACTATGGAACACACCCACATGGAGATCTACCCACCAGCTATTGTTGGGATAGCAGCTGCAACAATCCCATATGCCGAGCATAACCAGAGCCCTAGGAACACATACCAGTCTGCCATGGTTAAACAGGCTCTGGGGCTATATGCCTCTAACTACCAGATAAGAACAGATACCAGATCCTATCTCCTCCACTACCCAGAGAAACCCCTGGTTCAGACTAAGTTCCTAGATGTTATAGGCTATAACAGCAAGCCTGCTGGGCATAACATGGTTGTCGCTGTGATGAGCTATACGGGCTATAACATGGAGGATGCTGTGATCCTAAACAAGTCCAGCGTTGAGAGAGGACTTGCTAGATCAACATTCTTCAGGCTATACACAATAGAGGAGAGGAAATACCCAGGAGGGGAGGAGGACAAGATAGAGATACCAGACCCCAGTGTTCATGGCTATAGGGGTAAGCAGTTCTACTCGAAGCTGGGGAGCGAGGGAATAACAGGCGTGGAGGTTCCCGTAGAGGGTGGCGAGATCCTTGTTGGCAAGACATCTCCATCTAGGTTCATGGAGGAGATGAAGGAGTTCGGAGTCATAGCAGCTAAGAGGAAGGACACCTCGGTTGGTGTTAGGCATGGTGAGAAGGGTGTTGTTGACATGGTTATCATGACAACAACCTCTGAGGGGCACAGGCTTGTTAAGGTTAGGGTAAGGGATCTTGGGATCGTTGAGATCGGCGATAAATTCGCCTCGAGACACGGTCAGAAGGGTGTTGTCGGCATGCTGATCCCACAGTATGATATGCCATACACAAGCGAGGGAATAACACCAGATCTAATTATAAACCCCCACGCGCTGCCATCTAGAATGACCCTAGGTCAGCTGATGGAGAGCATAGCTGGGAAGATAGCCGCCCTTAGAGGAAGACTTGTAGATGCAACACCATTCTATGGAGAGGATATAGAATCCCTCAAGAGAGAGCTACTCCTACTAGGATACCCAATGGATGGGACAGAGCCTATGTATGATGGAAGAACAGGGGAGCTGATAGGGAGCCCCATATTCATAGGGATTGTATTCTACCAGAAGCTCCACCACATGGTAGCCAACAAGATCCATGCCAGGGCTAGGGGGCAGGTTCAGATACTAACAAAACAGCCAACAGAGGGCAGGGCCAGGGAGGGAGGTCTGAGGTTTGGGGAGATGGAGAGAGACAGCCTTGTAGGGCATGGGGCCTCGGTTCTGCTCAAGGAGAAGCTCCTTGATGCTAGTGATAAGACAACAATATATGTCTGCACAGAGTGCGGCTTCATAGGCTGGTTCGATAGGAATAACAAGAAGCCTGTGTGCCCAATACATGGTGATAAATCCAAGGTGGTGCCTGTGAGCGTTTCCTATGCATTCAAGCTTCTCCTACAGGAGCTCATGGCAATGCAAATAGCTCCAAGGCTTATTGTTAAGGAGAGGGTCGAAGTGTTTAGGGAGAGGTGGAGGTGAGAATATGTCTGAGGAGTACATGATAGCCGGGATCAAGTTCGGCGTGTTATCCCCTGATGAGATAAGGAAGCTTTCAGCAGTGCCGATCCTCACGAGCGAGATCCTTGACGAGGATGGCATACCTATTAGAAACTCTATAATGGATCCAAGGCTCGGGGTTATAGAGCCTGGTAGAAGGTGCGAGGTCTGTGGAAACACAATGGCCCAGTGCCCAGGCCACTTCGGGCATCTAGAGCTTGCAAGGCCTGTTATACACTATGGTTTTGTGAGGCACATATATGATCTACTGAGGGCTACGTGCAGAAGCTGCGGAAGGATCAAGCTGCCCCACGACTATGTCTCCAGATACAAGGATCCCGAGAAGGCTGTTGAGGAGATAAGGAAGATCTATAGCAAGATGAGGAGCAGATGGCCCCTCCTAGCAAGGAGATTCTCAGAAACCCTGAAGAGGGAAGCCTACAAGGTTGTGGAGTGCCCATTCTGTGGTGCTAAGCAGTATAAGATAAAGCTCGAGAAGCCAACAATATTCTATGAGGAGAGGAAGGAGGATCTTGTTAGGCTAAACCCAGTAGAGATCAGGCAGAGGCTTGAGAGGATCCCTGGAAGGGATCTAGAGCTACTAGGCTATGACCCAGAGAGTGCGAGACCCGAGTGGATGGTCATAACAGTACTCCCAATACCCCCACTGAGTATTAGGCCGTCGATAGTTCTAGAGACTGGTGCTAGATCTGAGGATGATCTAACTCATAAGCTAGCAGATATTGTTAGAACAAACGAGAGGCTGAGGGAGCATATAAACCAGGGTGCCCCCAACATAATAGTAGAAGATCTCTGGGAGCTCCTCCAGTACCATATAACAACATACTTCGACAACGAGGCCCCAGGAATACCCCCGGCTAAGCAGAGATATGGCAGACCCCTTAGAACCCTTGCCCAGAGACTCAAGGGTAAGGAGGGCAGGTTCAGGGGTAATCTATCTGGTAAGAGGGTTGACTTCTCAGCTAGGAGTGTTATAAGCCCTGATCCCTATGTAAGTATAAACGAGGTCGGTGTTCCAGAATATGTTGCAAAGATCCTCACAGTGCCCGAGACTGTTACCAGGTGGAATATCGAGGAAATGAGGAGGTACATAATAAACGGCCCGGCTAAATGGCCCGGGGCTAACTATGTGGTGTCTCCAGACGGCAGGAAGATAGATCTCAGGTATGTGAAGGATAGAAAAGCCCTCGCAGAGACCATAACACCAGGCTGGGTTGTTGAGAGACACCTAGTAGATGGGGACATAGTGCTCTTCAACAGACAGCCTAGCCTGCATAGGATGAGCATAATGGCCCACAGAGTCAAGGTCCTTCCTGGGAGGACCTTCAGGCTCCACCTAGCAGTCTGCCCGCCATATAATGCTGACTTTGATGGGGATGAGATGAATCTCCACGTGCCCCAATCTGTTGAGGCCAGGGCCGAGGCTAGGCTCCTCCTACTGGTTCAAGAGCACATATTATCCCCAAGATATGGTGGCCCGATAATAGGAGGGATCCAGGATTATATAAGCGGTGCATATATCCTCACAAGCAAGGCTACGCTCCTCACTAAGGATGACGTTATAGATCTCCTAGCAGCTGCTAGATATGTAGGCCCCCTACCTGAGCCAGCGATAATATCTCCTAAGAGGTACTGGACTGGGAAGCAGCTTGTCAGCATCTTCCTGCCAAGGGATTTCAACTACAGGGGGGCTGCAAATATATCGACAGGGGCTCTCAAATGCGATAACGAGGAGTGCTTCTGGGACTCGTATATAGTTATAAAGAAGGGAATGCTCCTAGAGGGTGTTCTTGATAAAAAGGCCATAGGATCCCAGCAGCCCGAGACTCTGTTCCACCACCTAGTCAGGGAGTATGGGAGCGAGTATGGAGCGAGCTTTATAGATAATGTCTTCAGGATGTTCATAAGGATCCTTGAGAAGAGGGGGTTCACAATGGCCTACGACGATGTGCTCATACCCTCAGAGGCAGAGAAGGAGATAGAGAATGTTATGAGGAGAGCATATTCAGAGGCAGAGAAGCTGATAGAGCTAAGAAGCAGAGGAGCCTTGGAGCCGATCCCAGGGAGAAGCCTTGACGAGACGCTTGAGATAAAGATAATGGATGAGGTCCTCAGAAAAGCCAGGGAGGAGGCTGGAGAGATAGCTGTGAAATATCTAGATCCATTCAACCACGCATTCGTTATGGCTAGAACAGGTGCTAGAGGCTCCTCGCTCAATTTAACACAGATGGCTGCAAGCCTTGGCCAGCAGTCTATAAGGGGTGAGAGGATACATAGAGGCTATTCTGGAAGATCCCTACCGCACTTTAAGCCAGGTGACATAACCCCCCCTGCTAGGGGGTTTGTTGCAAGCAGTTTTAGAAAAGGCCTCTCTCCTACTGAGATGTTCTTCCACGCAGCAGGAGGAAGGGAGGGTCTTGTAGATACTGCTGTGAGGACTTCCCAGAGCGGCTATATGCAGAGGAGGCTTATTAACGCCCTACAGGATCTATATGTAGAGTACGATGGCACTGTGAGAACCCCCGATGGATCTATAATACAGTTAAGATATGGAGAGGATGGCATAGACCCCATGAAAAGCGTCCATGGGAAGGGTGTTAGCGTTGATAGACTCATAGAGAGGGTTGCGGGGTGGAGGCTATAGTGTCTATTGAGAAGACCTCTGGAGATCCAATGAAATACATAGAGCAGAGATGCCCACCACTCCCGGCTAAGATAGCTAGGGAGATAGCTGATAAGGCTGTTGGGAGAGGTCTAACTGCTGAAGAGCTTCAGAAGCTTGTGGATCTAGCATGCGAGGAGTATATGGGAAACCTGATAGAGCCCGGAGAGCCTGTAGGCACAGTAACAGCCCAGAGCATAGGGGAGCCGGGAACCCAGATGACGCTCAGAACATTCCACTACGCCGGTGTTAAGGAGTTCAACGTAACCCTCGGGCTTCCAAGGCTTATAGAGCTTGTAGATGCTAGGAAGGTACCATCAACCCCTATAACATATATCTACCTCGACGATGAGCATAGATACGATCCTGAGAAGGCTAAGGAGGTTGCTAGGAGGATAGAGTTCACGAGGGTTGAGAACGTTGTTGCATCAGCATATATAACCGCAGAATCTATAGTGTTGGAGCTAGATCCAGATATAATGAGTGATAAGGGCGTGAGCGTGGATCAGGTTAGAAACGTGCTTAAGAAATACGGGAAGGTCGAGATAGTGAGAGAAGAACCCCCAACGATAGCTATAAATACTGGCGTTGTTGATCTCATGAAGCTATCAAAGCTCAGGGATAGGATTCTGAAGACAAAGATAAAGGGTATCAAGGGTATAAAGAGGGTTATTATACAGAAGAAGGGAGAGGAGTACATGCTCCTGGCTGAGGGTGTGAATCTAAAGGCTGTGATGAAGGTCAAGGGGGTGGATCCATATAGGACTGTGAGCAACGACATCCACGAGATAGAGAACGTGCTGGGAATAGAGGCTGCGAGGACAATGCTCATAAGGGAGATGATGAGCGTCCTCCTAGAGCAGGGGCTCGATGTTGATATAAGGCATGTAATGCTTGTGGCGGATATAATGACTAGAAACGGCACCGTTAGACAGATAGGGAGACACGGGGTTACAGGTGAAAAGGATAGCGTGCTAGCTAGGGCAGCATTCGAGGTTACTGTGAAGCACCTGCTAGATGCAGCAGCAAAGGGCGAGGTGGATGAGCTCGCAGGGGTTGCTGAGAACATAATAGTGGGGCAGCCAATACATGTGGGGACTGGGAGGGTTAATCTATATATGAGGCCATATGTTATTAAAAAGAGTGGTGGAGGTAACACCTAGTGTCGAGCCAGTCACAGCCTGTGGCTGTTGATAACCTCATCAAGGCTATAGTAAGGGGTGGGAAGGTGGTTATAGGCTATAGAAGGGCTTCTAAGATGCTGAAGCTAGGCAGGCTGAAGGCTGTGATACTAGCCGAGGGATCCCCAAGATCTATAGCATCAGATATAGAGTACTACGCAAGGCTTGGCGGAGTCCCTCTAGTAATATACAAGAGATCCAGCATGGATCTCGGAGGCCTCCTAGGCAAGCCATTCCCTGTGAGTGTTATCGGGGTAGTAGATCCTGGGAATGTGAACATAGATCTTCTTGAGAGTATGTCTGCAAATAGGGGGTGATAAAGGATCTCTGAGATAAAGCTAAGCCTTGAGGAGATGCGATACATATCCCTAGTACAGGATCTAACAGGGGCTACTATAAGGGATTGCATTATAGACGAGGAGAACGATACAATCATATTCATAGTAAAAGAGGGCGAAGCTGGGCTGGCTATAGGGAAAAATGGGAGCAATGTTAAGAAAATAAAGATACTCCTGAAGAGAAACATTGAGTTTGTAGAGTACTCAAACGACTTCGACCAATTTGTTAAAAACATATTCGCGCCAGCCAGGATAGCCTCTATAAAGAAGGTTGAGAACCCAAAGGGAAGGATCACTTTATATGTTAGCGTGCACCCACAGGATAAGGGGCTAGCTATTGGAAGGGGTGGTAGGAATGTTCACAAGGCTAGGCTTATCCTCAAAAGGTATTTCAACATAGAGAATGTGATCATAACATAGGTAATATAGAAGATGGCCTTCTAGCTATATCCTCTATAAAGGCTCTATCGCTTGATGTTACTATATAGATATAGACATCACCTTCCCTTCTAATATCCTCCACAAGCCTTCTATCGAGATCCGCGGCAGCCTTTGTAGACCTGATCATAAGGGTGTTGGGCGAGATATAGCTACTTTTCCTAATAACAATCCTAACGGGATCGCTGAGATCCAGGCGGTGATCGCCATACCCCACAGCTGAATCCCAGTAGCTAGATGAGTTTATAACAACAGCAACAGGCCAGGCGCTCCTAATACCCCTCCTAACCCCGCTACCAAGATCCTTCAGAGCCTTGTTAGCAGATATAGCAACTATACAGTCACCCCTAGGTGTTAGGAAGCTCTCTCTAGTGATCTCGAAAGTTGTCCCGTGGGTTGCCCTGACAAGCCTGTGGCCCTTTGCTATGATCTCCTCGAAGTAGATCTCCCTAGCCACTATACCTCCCTAAAAACTATATCACCCGCTGGGGTTTTTGGCATATATTTCCTCCTAAGGATCTCCACAGCCTCTTGGCTCCAGCTATCTCTCCTGAAATATATGATAACCCTGGAGCCCCTCTCCAAGATAATCGATATATATCTATAAAGGATCTCTGCGAGATCTCTGAGAACATCTAGATCCATATGCTCGGGAGCCTCATGCTGGGAGAATGGGTAGGTGTCCTCAAGATCCTCTGGAACAATTCCAAAGTATGGTGTGTAGAAGAGAACATGGATCTCGTCCCCCATCTCTCCCACATTTCTAAGAGCCTCTATATAGTCTGGCGAACCTGAGAATGGCTTCTGGGATCCCGCTGGGATCAGGATCGCTGTAGAGCCCCTGGTCATTCTCTCCCCAACATAGTATTTGATGTATCTCTCAAGCCTCTCCCTAGTTCTCATAACCTGAGGCCTTCTAAGAGATCTTCCATCGAAGATGAAGAGACCCCTCCTACCCTTAGAATATGGCGTGAAGGGCTCTATCTTATCAGAATACCCCAGGATCTTTCTTAGGGCATCTACCAGCGAGGGGTGGGCCTGGGATCTCTCGAGCAGCAGATCCCAGAGCCTGCCCTCTCTAATGTATGTCTTAACCCTCTTGATCTCCCTTGCTATTGTGTATAGATTATGCATAGCCAGAGCCCTCACCCTATCCCTTGGGAGCATCTCAGCAACATCCCTCGGGTCATGTTTAGAGCATATTGGGCAGCTGCATGGGAAGACCTCCAGATCCCATATGCTCTCGGTGCCGTACTCGGTTATGTATCTATTATCCTTAGCATATAGTATATAGCTTGCGGAGTCGAACATATCAACACCGAGAGCAACCAAGAATGGCAGGATCATGGGGTGCCCGGCTCCGAATAGGTGGACAGGATAGCTTGGGTAGATCTCCTCCTTGGCTGTAATGATCATATCAACTATCCTTATATACCTATACGCCTGGAGATATGTCACAGGGCTTCCAATACCGTATATAGAGTACCCATCTATGCCTTTAGCCTCCCTAGCAGATCTCCTGACAAGGTCTAGAAAACCCCCACCCTGTATTGGTAGAACCCAGAGTGCCTGGGATCCTGATATGATCTCGAGAGCATCGAGAGCCCTTCTCAGGGTCTCCTCAACGCTGTATAGAGCCTCCCGGTACTCAACACCCTCCTTTGTTGGTATATCAAGTATAACAGCTATATCGCTACCTATTCTATTCTGGTACTCGACTATCTCTCTGTTAGAGACATCTATGGATCCATAGACCATGTGCTGATAAGCCCCAGAGTCTGTCATCACTATCCCCGAGAAGCCTAGGAGGTTTTTAACACCCTTCTCAATAGCCATCCCACCATATCTCTTCTTAATCATATAGGCATTTGTTATAATAGCCCTAAAGCCCATTGCCTCGATATCCCTTGGGGTAAGGGGGGATCCTGGTGCCAGCTGCTCAATAGGATCTATAACTGGTAAAAAAACAGGAGTCTCTATCCTCCCACTCCTTGTTTCGAGCACTCCTACCCTGCCAAGAAGATCCTTATCCTTGATCTGGAATATATCAGGCATCTCAGCCCCTCTTGGATTTCCTGCTCTCCATATACTCCTGCCAGAGATCATAGATCTTGTTCGCAAGAGCCCCAGAGCCCTCAACGCCATTCTCAGAAACCCTGTATCTATCCAGGATCACAACCAAGCCAGAATCCTTGTAAACCCTAACATTAGCCGGGTTGATGTTAAGCCTCTGAACAACTAGGTTGAAGAACTCCTCAGGATCGAATAGAGGCGTCTCCTCAACAACTATCTCAGAAACCCTGGACCCGTTGATGACAACCCTGAAGAACTTCTTACCCTCTGAATCAGCATCCCCAAGCACAATATTAAGACTCGGCTGGTCTATACCAAGAAGGATCCCTCTATAGACCTTGCCATCAACAAGCCTAACATAGACTTTCTTATCAACAAGCCCACCCACCTCCGAATAAAACCTCCTCAAGCTCGCAGGTGTGCTCAGACTCATCACCTTAATATCTATTCTATCAAGGAGTATATTATTCTCCAACATCGCGGGCCATTTGGATAAATCATCTGTCAGGCAAACAACCTTCTAGCAGCTAGACAGGGAACAGCAAAATAGGATAAGCATTACTACTAGCCCTCGCCACTTTCAAGCCCCCCCTCAAGGCGGGAGTCACCAGCACAATAGCTTATAAGCAGCTGGAGGAAGAGTCCTTGGTGGCGGGCCTGAGATCCAGGGTTAGGGTTCTGTCGATAAGGGCTAGCAGGATCCCTGGGGTAGAGATAGTAGAGCTAGAGGGAGACGATGTGAGCGTGACTATGGATATACATAAGGAGCTTCTCGTATTCAGAGAGGGGGACGAGCTTGATATGGTTGTGTCAAAGGATCTGCCAAGCTATAAGGATGGCAAGGACTTCTGTGCCAGAGGAATTGTTGTTAGTATAAAGGATGGTGGCGATAGCGCTAGGGTTGTGATAAGCCTCTGGGGTTATCTGGTTATTATAAGACCCAGAGATCGGTCAATAATTAATGGGCTCGGTCTCAAACCATCTGATGAGATCTACTACTGTCTATTGAAATAGCCATATAGCTATGTGCTAGCACTAGCCTCAACATACTCCCTATCCTTCTTCCTATTCAAAAGGGTCTTCTTAAGCTCCACCGCAACCCTCCTAACCTCGACCTCAAGCTCTTTGTAGTGGTGCTTCTTTATATGATCCTCAGGGAACATGTTAACAAGCCTCCTACCGCAGATCATACATAGCTCGGGCCTCTTACTCCTATCAATCCTCGAGGACACTGTTGATATAATAATAGGTGTTGCAGTAACCACTATGAATTCAGCAAGCTTCCTATCACCAGCCTTCTCATTTATCCTCTGCATAAAACCCCTGAGCTGGTGCTTAGAGATCCCAAACCTATCGTGAGCCTGGGAAGGGGGTAGAGACCCGCCTAGATACTCCACCAAAGCCTCCAGAACCTCGGACCTCCCAGCCATCATCTTGAGTACTAGGTATTCGAGAACCTCCAACGCAGGCGATACATAGCCCTTATCCATGCTTCTACCTAGTATTATAGCTAGAATATAATAAGATGTTATAAAAGCATTATTACCCTTTATCCCTAGATACTCATTAATCATTACTCCTATACCTGCTCATATCCAAAGACTCCCGCCTAGCCCATAGTTCACGGGCTACTCCGAGCTCATGAGGCTTAGAGCTCAAAGGCTTGGACTCCCATCTAGCCTTAATCCTGAATGGCTGGAGCACCCTGGGTTTTAAATAGGAGGTTCTCTTCCTATGCTGCACCTCTCCATCCTGGATCTTCCTATACATGTCTCTGTATTCTGCATAAGCAATCAGACCATCCCCCTCGCTGGTTTATATGATGTCGATGAGATATACCCAGAGCTTTATAATCTATAACCATCTCAACACCATCTAGCTGATTAGCACATTCTACTCCTAATCACTTAATAATTGATCCCAGAGAGTCTCAACATAGAAACCGCCAAATTATTACAATCTGAAAGCCTCGCCCTTCAGAGAGGGGATGGTGTTTATAAGCCTTCTAGGGCTTTGATCGTTTTTGGAGGGGCTCTATGGCCTCGGGTGATGAGGGTTTGCTAACCCTTTCGATAGGCATGAGGGTTAGTCCCGAGCCTGCTGGCATAGGGCTCCTCAGAAGATATAATGTGGCCCTTAACTATGCCATAAACAAGATCCTGAGCCTGAACCTAAAGAG
>Ga0101942_100198_pt1 | contig 36048 bp, 28 predicted proteins | sample DewCreD2012metaG_4_FD_75243 | JGI IMG/M metagenome (GOLD analysis project Ga0101942, IMG submission 75243) | Hot spring sediment bacterial and archeal communities from British Columbia, Canada, to study Microbial Dark Matter (Phase II) - Dewar... ...
CCTACCAGCCTTGAGGGTAGGTGGGTCATGGGACTTCTTCGAGCCCAAGGGCATGGGGCTCACATCTCCAGCCCTCTACCAACCCTTGGGGCATTGCCCCCATCGGGTTGGTAGTCAATCCTGTCCCCGTTGATACTTTATGCTTAGGTTTATAAGTGTTTTCCAGGAGAATAGATCCAACCCCCCAAAATCATTTTATAATAAACGAATATATAAAAATTACTACAATCATGAAAAAGTATTCAGCCCGCCCTGAGGGGTGAGACACCTTAGTTTCATTGTGAGGAGGTTTAGCCCATTCAGCATTGATTGTGATATCCGCTATGGTGGGAGGCTTTTTGCTGTAAAGCCTTTAAGCTGTTGTCTTCATAATATATCTGGTGCCTAGATGACAGGCATAGTCGACGTCGTGGTCAGCATAGCACTTGCGGTTGTTCAAATAGCAGTAGGGGTTGGTTTTGCACTTTTTAGCGTGACCCTCTCTTAAATCTTCTAAACAGGCTCACAAGGGGTTTGGATGAGATTGCAGAGCTGAGGAGAGGTAATATAGCGGTTGGTGTATATATAGCAGGCATTCTGGTTGCTGTTGCAAATGTAATAGGCCAGGGATCCTCTGGCATTGCCAGAGCCTTTCTCGGCGGTAGAGGGTGGCTTGAGTCTCTTGTCGGGGGGCTTGTGCAGCTCTTCATAGGGCTTCCACTGGCTATATTCGCTATAACCCTTGCCCAGAATGCTATATATAGGTTCATGATCGCCAGACTAGCAGGGAGGGTTGAGGCGCCATCCATAACCCAAGAGCTATCTAGAGGCAATATAGCTATCGCTGCCATGCTCTTCGGAGCATTCTTCGCAACATCCACAGTTATAAGCCAGTCGATAGGCTTTATATCACAGCCTATAGCCCAGGCCCTAGGACTTGTCGGGAGCTAGTGTCTATAGATTAGATAATAGACGCGATCGTGTTAAAGTCATTTTTACAACCTAAAGCCTCTCCCTTTATGACGGGGAGGAGGTCATAGTAGCATTATCAATAGATAGAGAGACCCGCGAGGGTGCAGGAGATCTAGGGGGAGGGGCGATGGCGGAGAAATATATGAGGATATAGAAAAGCAGGGAGAAAAAGAAATAGATCGCAGCTATCTAGCTATAAATAAAAGCCATACAGCTAGTATATCTATGGATAACGTTATAATGATGTGAGTCATGCCCACTGAGCCGTGATGATCATATGGGGTAGCTGATATGATCCTTATGGAGGATCATTAAGCCAAAAGCGATCTTAGAATATATTAGCTAGAGCGTTAATAGATTAAACCTATAACCCCTGAGAAGGGCAACACCTGGAACCCTGGCTGTGAAACCCCGCCCATTAGGGCAAGGATCTAGGACGAAATGCTATTTGTTCTCTAGCGTGTTTGCGGTCAGCGGATAACCGCTTCCTCACCAGCTCGGGTCCCCAAAAAGGGCTTCATCCCATTATTATTTTTATGGTGTTGTTGCTATAAAGCATTTAATGGAGCATCATTATTGTTGCTCTAGGCTAGCGACTCGGTTCTGAATTGTGTGTTGTTTATCCAAGTATGAGGGTTTTTATCTCAAATGGTTTTAGTCTCACCTCTATTTCTGAGCCTCTATATATCTCTCGCCCCTGTTTTCTCTCTAGAAGGTCTCCTTCGTATGTTGTAAATGATCTCCATATCTTGATTTTTGCCTTCTCCTCCCTATCCGAGGCGTTGTAGATCCTTAGCACTATCTCGTCGCTTTTCTCAGTCATCTTCATAGCCTCTAGAATAGCTATCTTATTATCGATCGATATATAGCTCCTCTGGGGTAGGGGGCTCTCTAGCTGGCGCACCCTGGGAGGGCTCCACAGCTCATAGGCTATCCTAGGCGTCTCTCCATCCTTATAGTCGCCTCTATGTGTGTAGATATAGTAGCTAGCCTCGAATGTCTCCAGACCGCTGTATGGATCTGGGAACAGGGGTGTCTTGGCTAGGGTTAACCCCACAGCCCCCTCTCTGGGGCTATAGCCATGCTTGCTTGTAGATATTATTGAGAAGCCCTTAGCGCCATCTGATATATCAACCCATCTGAGTGCTGGAACCTCGAATTTCCCCAGATCCCATCTATCCCTAGGCTTCGAGCTCCTCCTAATAACGCCAAACGGGATCTCGTAGTGTATATCGTTGAAATCAAATGAGGGTCTCATCCATGCTTTTAGCAGGTAGCCCCTAGATCTCCAGGCGATCCTAGATCTAACCTCAACCACCGAGGATCCTCTGGCTAGACATATTGTGAGAACCACCGAGGATCCCCTGTGTGTGAGCTGCGCCTCGGCGCATCCTAGTAGGGGGCCTCCATAGAGGATCCTGGGCCTATCTATTGGCTCCAGCCTCTCCCCAGGATCCTCTATGGAGCTCCTCTCAATATCCCACGCATCCCAGTCTCCCGGCATGTCTCTATGAGCTCTCAGCTCGTGATCAACCCTGAAACCGTTAATAAGATCTTCTATCACTAAACTACCATCGGGTTTTAATGATATCCTAACAAGGTTATTCTCGATCTCTATGATATCATCTACCTTGGAGACCTTAACACCGCTAGTAATGCCTCCCACGGCTTCTCCTACCCTCTCGAGGGTTATATGACCTAGTGGTGGTAGCGATGCTATTGCGATAACCGAGTCTCCGAGATCCTGGATCTCTAGATCCTCTTCCCCATAATATCTATAGAATCCCCTGGGAAGCCTTATAAGAGCCCTCCTACCCCATGGAAGGCTATTGAATACGGCGAAAAACCTTCCAGAGCTGCCCCTAGGCCCGGCTATAGAGGCTATAGCCTCCTCAACAAGGTTCTCACATACTCTTATTGCTTCCTCAAGCTCGCTATAAGCCTCTCTATATGCTTCGAAATTAGCAGACCCTGGTAGCACGTCGTGGAACTCGGATCTCAGGAGGATCTCCCATAACCCTCTAAGCCTATCCCTGGGATACCCCTTACCCCAGGCTGAGTATGCTATAGTGCTCCATATCTCAGCGGTTCTCAAGCACTCCTCAGCTCTTGAGACCAGATCCTTGATTCTATGGTTAGTAGTATATGTACCCCTATGGATCTCTACATATAGCTCCCCAACCCATCTGGGCGCCTTCTCAGCGGCCCTTCTCACAATAGATATATATCTATCCTCATCAAATCCGGTCTCGATCCTTGGTAGGCTTGGAAGCCTGTTTATCCACTGGATTCTCTCTAGCATCACAGCATTAGGTCCCCCACCACCATCGCCAACACCAATAGCATGGACAGCTGGTGCTATCTCCTTCTCAGCATGTGATTCCCAAACCCTCTTTATCTCCTCAGAGGTTGCTGACCCATTGTATGTTATTGGCATCACATGAACAGGTATAGCTGTTCCATCGATCCCCTCCCATAGGAAGAATTGGTGGGGGAATTTATTTGTGTCGTTCCACATCACCTTGTGAGTCACGAGAACCTCGATCCCTGATCTCCCCATGATTTGGGGCAGCTGTGCTGAGAAGCCGAACGAGTCTGGTATCCATCCTATCCTAGCTAACCTGCCAAACCTATCTAAAAAATAAATCTGCCCCAGGAGTAGCTGTCTAGCAAGGGATTCCCCAGTAACCAGATTTGTGTCCGGCTCAACCCACATGCCACCAACAGGTATCCAGAGGCCTCCGGAGACTAGGGCCCTTATCTTTTCAAAGAGCTCTCCATAGTCCTCGGCCCATCTGTAATACTGAGCCGAGCTCTGGGCGTAGGATAGCCTATATCCATCCTCGAATAGCCTTATGATATTATAGAACGACCGCGGGATCTTCCTCCTGGTTTCGCTATATGGCCATAGCCACGCAGCATCTATATGGCAGTGACCGAACACAAAAATCTCTCCTGTTTTTGGGTATCTCCTAATAAGATCCTCTAGCTCTTCTATATATAGCCTATAGATCTCATCTATAACCCTATCAGCCTCCCCCATCCTGGGATCATCTATATCTCTATACATACCAGCCAGAACCGGGTATCCATAGACGCTTGCAATATACCTCCTATCCCACCTGCTTAGCAGAGGATCGCCAAGATCTCCCAAGAGGATCTCTGCGCCGACCACCTGGGAGATCGTTGGCACTAGATCCAGGCTCCATAGAACCCTCGAGAGGAGAGCTATGAGATCTCTTCTCAGAGGATCTCCAGAGATCCTCGCAAGCCTTAGAGCCTCGGCCAAGCCTATACCCAGGCTCAGCCCCCTCCAGTTTGTAAGCACAGCAGCTGAGTAGTTGAAGTGAAAAACCCAGGGGTTCTCTCCAAAGAGGGCTCTGGGGGTTATCTGGAGGGTTATCTCATGATCACCGCTAGCTATTTGTGTGAAGGTGTGACCGCTATCAAAACCCTGGTGGATCTTTCCACCTACTATTATGAGCCCATTACCACTTGCAGAAACCTTAAAGAGCCATTTATAACCCCCACTATCATATAGAGAAACCCTTGTCGAGAAGATCATTACGCTATCTGGATCCGCTATAGAGGAGTAAGGAGTCTCTATCTCTATATCTCTATTGAGATAAACCCACCTAGCAATAGGCTTCACAGATCTTATACTAAGCCCCAATAGATCATGGATCTTCCTCTGTATCTCAGAATCCCTAAGCATTGGGGCAGGCATCCTATCAACCTCCTTATACTAACATCTCTACAAAATATTGGGAAGGGCCATTAAAATACAACAATTGTTTACTTGTTCACAACTGAAAGACTCGCCATATAGGGCTGTGAGGAAATCAGCTCCTCCATGCTGGCCTTATCAGATCTGAGAGACCGAGCCCTAGCAATAAATATGTTTTTCATGATTTAGTTTATGATCTCGACATAAGGTATCCTCCGAGCATTACCCCGAATAGTAGTTCCAGATATGCTAGGATCCTCTCAACGCCTCCAGGACCCAGGCCCATGTGGATTCCTAGGATGAAGAGTGCTAGGAACAAGAGTGCGAGCACACCCATGGATGGGCCTATAAGCCTGGCCGGCCCCTCGAGTATCCTGTGGCTTGTTATTGCAGCTAGACCTCCGAAGAGGAATGTTATGAGGGCTGAGATTGAGTGCAGCATCCCATAGCTCTCGGGAAAGATCCCAACGCCTATTGCTCCTAAGCCTGAGATTAGTAGAAGTGATGCGAAGATCCCCTTAGAACCGGATCTTGCGAGTAGTATCGATGCCACGACAAGGAGGTAACCCAGGAGTGATACTGAGGTGTTGAATATTACTGATGATGGTTGGAACACTATACATGAGGATCCTCTGCATGTTGCTCCAAGGTCGCTTATGTAGTTATGGGATATGCTATAACCCGGATAGAGTGAGCTCGATACCACAAGCATTATGAGGAACTGGGCACATCCTATAAAGATCAGAAGGCCTGCTAGACTAGTGGAGGAGGAGCCAGGCCTCCAGAGCTCCATTATGATCACCGTCTTTCTTGCTTTCTATAGCTTCTTATCCTCTCTGCATTTCCCGAGCATACCCTCAATTCTCTCTATAGCCTCTCTATGGTTTGTGAAGTCCCTCCACGCCTGAAGGAATACTATTCTCCCAATGCTTCTATATATATTATCTAGATGTATTGTTCTATCATCTATATATACGATCCTGCAGAGGGGTATTGAGACGCCATTGGATCTCAGGGTCTCTAACAGCTTTGAGATCATAACATCCTTGTTAGGGTGGTTCTCTATCATATTATAGTGAAAGAGATCCCTTATACCAAATGCTTCGAGAACCGCAAGGGCCTTCTCAGGGATATTCCAGCTAAGGCTAGATATAATGGCTCCAGAGCTCCTGGCCCATATAAGGATCTTGACGGTCTCTGTGAATAGGTTAACAACAACACCCCTCGAGTCGATGACCCTGGTCTCTGAGACTCTCTTGAACGGCGGCTCTAGGTCTGAGACGTTCTTGTGATCCCACATAGTGCCATCTAGATCCATTAGGAGCAGGAAGCGGGGATTCATGTGGGGATCCCGGTATTATATTCAAAGCCATCTTAAATTCCTCTACGGAGTATGGATATTATTTATTGCATCTAGCCCAGCATTTGGGTCATTATGGCATAGGATTTATATACCATGGTCTATTCTGAATAGCCTATTCAGGGTTATGTGGAGTGATTATTGCCTATGAATCCCTATGTCCCTCGTGTAGGGGTGATATAGATTCTCACAGGCTTGGCATGGGCCTCCCATGTAGATCCTGCCTCCATAGTATTCCAGGCGATGGGGAGGTAGAGGGGGATCCTCTGGCTAGGGCGAGGGCTTTGGCAAAGATCCTTGGGGGATCTTCTGGCGATTACGGCTATATAGCTGCCCAAGAGGAGGAGCTGGGAGAGTTCTCAGCATTCTTTAAGAGACTCACGGGGCTTGATATGTGGTCTATCCAGAGGTCTTGGGCTAGAAGGCTTCTATCTAGATCCAGCCTTGTGCTCACAGCACCGACAGGTAGTGGGAAATCAACTCTTGTTCAGGCTTACTCAATATACATGGCCTCCGGGGGTTATAGAGTATATATGATAGTCCCTACCAGAGAGCTTCTTAGGCAGAGTTGTGAGAGGATATCCATGATGATCTCTAGGGGAGGGGCTGGGGTGGATCTCGTATGCTATGATCCCTCTAGGAGGGATCACAAGGGGTTAGATCTATCGGAGGCCTTGGAAAGACAGGCTGGTATTCTGATCACCACCTCAGCCCTTCTATCAAGGAGGTTCTCGTCGATGAGGGATGCTAGGTTTGATGTTATAGTCGCCGATGATCTCGATTCACTTGTTAAGAGCTCTAAGAACCTTGAGAGGGTTCTGGGCATGATAGGGGTTGGGGATGATGAGATAAGGCTTGCAATTGATATATCCATCAAGAAATACGAGCTAGCAGCCCATAGGGCTTCTGGGAATAGCGAGAGGATTAGCAGGCTTAGGGAGGAGCTCGAGATCCTGAGGGCAGAGCTTGCATCAAGGCTCTCAAAGAAGAGATTAGGCCAGCTTGTTGTATCAACAGCAACGGGGAAGAGCTGGGGTATCAAGTCAAAGATCCTGAGGGAGATCCTTGGATTCGAGGTTGGAGGCATTCTAGAGTATATGAGGAACATTGTCGATACCTACACAACAAGGCTGGGGAACATAGAAGAGATCCTCAGGGCAATAGGTCCCGGAACAATTGTGCTTATCACAAGGGGGTATGGGGATGAAGAGGTGAGAACCCTTATAGATAGGCTGAAGAGCTCGGGCCTGAGGGTCGGGCTATACAGATCAGGGGGTAGGGATGTTAAGAGGTTCATCGAGGGCGAGCTTGATTATATAGTTGGGAAGGCGAGCTTCTATGGAGCCCTTGTAAGGGGGTTGGACGAGCCCCTTAGGATAAGGAATGCTGTCTTCATAGGGGTTCCCAAGCATATCATGCCCATAAGATCTTTTCTCTCAGATCTAAGAAGCCTGGCTCTCTTCTATAGAATAGCTGGTGAGGATAGCATGTATAGGGAGATCTATAGGGAGGCTAGGAGGGCCACTCCACAGCTTCTAGCGGTTATAAGGAAGATCCTAAGGGGATATATGGAGCCCAGAGAAGGGCTAGAGGATCTCATATCTAGGGTAAAGGGCTGGGTGGATCTGGCAGTGGAGATTGCACAGAGAATGTGTGGATCCATTGTAGGTGGCTCTATGATTATATGCCGCAGCAGTGAAGAGCCCGGGATGCTTGTTCCAGATCCTATGACATATATTCAGGCCACTGGGAGGACTTCGAGGCTATATAACGGCTCAATGACCCTCGGACTCTCGATAGTGATCCCAGAGAACCGGGAGGTTCTGGGGCTTCTGGCTAGCAGGCTTAGGAGATATATCCCTGATATTGATTTCAAAAGGCTTGAGGATCTAGATATTGAGGAGATCAAGAGACTTCAGGAGAGGAGCAGGAGATCAGGTGGATCTTCTGGCTCTCAGCTAAGTATTAGGAATATCCTCATGATCGTTGAGTCCCCCACCAAGGCTAGAACCATAGCTGGGCTCTTTGGATCTAGATCCAGGAGGCTTGTAGGTCCATACACACTTAGCGAGTTCTCGGCGAGGATTGGTGATGATATATACATGGTTAGCGTTATAGCCACTATGGGCCACATATTTGATCTATCAACCAGTGGCGGACTCTACGGGGTTGATCTTGTGGGCTCCTCAATTATACCTAGATATGGTTTTATCAGAAGATGCCAGTCATGCGGAGCTCAGTATACAGATCCTGTTGAGAGGTGCTCTAGATGCGGCAGCTCTAGGATTAGGAGCTCACAGGATCTCGTCATGATCCTCAGGAGGCTTGCCACGGAGTTCGATGAGATCCTTATAGCAACAGATCCGGATCCTGAGGGGGAGAAGATAGCGTGGGATCTGCTCCTAGCTCTCACACCATACTCTAGAAAGATCATGAGGGCGGAGTTCCACGAGATAACCAGGAGGGCTGTTCTAGAGGCTATATCCTCTCCTAGGAGCATATCTAGGAGCCTTGTGGAGGCCCAGATTATTAGGAGACTTGATGATAGGTTCACGGGCTTCTCCATAAGCCAGGAGCTTCAGGAGAGGTTCTCCATGAGGTGGCTTGGTGCTGGGAGAGTTGAGACCCCGGCTCTAGGCTGGGTTGTTGAGAGATATGATCAGTATAGATCATCTATGGGATATAGACTTGTAGTAGAGATCCTAGGTAGGAAGGTATATCTATTCTACAGGGATAGGGGAGATGCTGAGAAGGATCTCGATAGGATTTCTAGGGATGGTGTGATGATAGAGAGGATTGAGAGAGAGACTAGGAGGATCAAGCCTCCTCCGCCATATACAACTGACTCCCTCATATTTGATATAACAACAAGGCTGGGTATATCGGCTTCTCTTGCAATGAGGATCGCCCAGGATCTTTTCGAGACTGGGTTGATAACATACCATAGAACCGATTCCACAAGGGTATCCCAGAGGGGCTTGGAGGTTGCTAGGGAGTATCTCCAGAGGAAGGATTTGGTGGAGCAGTATAGCCCGAGGATATGGGGTGATGGGGGGGCCCATGAGGCTATTAGGCCAACACAGCCTATAGATCTGGAGGATCTTGAGAAATCCTATCTAGAAGGGGAGTTCTTCTGGGGAAGCCTTTCAAGGATCCATGCTAGGGTGTATGATACTATATTCAGGAGATTCATAGCAAGCCAGATGAGAGAAGCCGATGTAGAGGTGTGCAAAGCCATTCTGAGGATAGGGGATAGGGAGGCGATTATTGAGGGGATATGCTCGACCAGTAGATCCTTTAACGACATATACCAAATAACTCCAAGATTCCCAGAGGATATTCTAAAGATGGGGGCTGGCAGCTATATCGATATAGGGAGCGCAAAGATATCCAGAGGATCCACAGTAAGGCTTATAACAGGAGGAGAGCTTGTTAGGATAATGAAGGAGAGAGGTGTTGGGAGACCGAGCACATATGCCAAGGCTATTGAGAACAATAAGAGGCACGGCTATATAGTTGAGAGCAAAAGAGGCTATCTAATACCAACAAAGCTCGGGATATCTGTGCTCAGCTATATAAAGGAGAGATATCCAAGCATAGCTAGCGAGATCTATACAAGGGATCTTATGAAAGTTGTGGAGGCGGTGGAGAGGGGCGAAAAGAGCGGATCCCAAGCTCTCAGCGAGATCCTAGAGAGACTCCTTAGGGAAAACCAGGCCTTCCATAGAGCCTATGCTCAGCATCTGGGTTCTAGAGGTCAAGAAGCTGTTGAGAGCTGATCCCCAAAGATCCGGGTCTCTAGATGGCTGCGGCTTAAGGCGTGCATCTATATAAACATGTTAGCCTTCAAACCCGGATCTGTGTCTCTATGATCCATGATGTAGAAGAGAGTCCAGAATCGCTGGAGAAGTCTTGTCGCAGGCTTGCAGCGGTTTTGAGGTATTTACTATAGTATTAGACTGACGCCAGTTAGGGGGTCTGTAGTTATATAAGCCATTAGCCTCCTAATGCTTCCTGCGGCTCGACCTTGGATCTCTTTATAACCCTTGGTGTTAGAATTAATAGCCCGGCCGTCTTTATGGTGTTACCAAGCAAGCCTATGATCAGTAACTGGCTGTATTTATTTGATAACAGTAAGCCTAGAGAGAATATTATGATCCCGTAGAAGAAGAGCTCCGATCCTTTCTTTGAGTATCGATAGAAGTCCAGTCTCAGGCGGTGGGCGACTATAGCTTCTATTATATATGCGAAGGATAGAAGAGCCAAAGGATGGTGTGGGCAGGAGCTGTTTGTTATTACAAGAAGTAAGGCCCATAGCCCTAGAGCGACTCCGATTGGAGCAATGTAGATCATGGCTGCTCTTGCATGTAATGCTGATTTTGAGTATGAGTATAGAGCTATAGGGGCTATAAGAGCTAGTACGGCTCCTCCAACAATGGCTTGCGGCGTGCATATTACCCCCAAGCCCTCTATTATTGTTAGGGCTAGGAATGCTTCTATTAATATGGCCGCGGCCAGGCTCACAATAGTGCCGAGCACGAAGAGCCCGGGGTTTCTCAGGCTCACCAGCTCCTCTAAATATAGTCTTCATAGCTAAATATCTATCTCTATACCCAAACCATAGCGAGCAAAATTGTGGCTAGCTATCCAGGCTGGTGGAATCCCTGGACAGGCTATTGATAGCCTGTCCTCATCCTAAGGAGCCTAAGGATTTTGATTATAAAATGAGTTGGATAAACATGCAGGGGTTTTAAAAGAATTATTCAAGGTTATAATCTATTTCTGACCCTCCATCTTTGGGGATATCTTCTCTAAGATAGCATCTATATCTATTCTCTTCTCTGCACTGCTCTGGTTCTGTGGTTGTTTTGATAGCTCTTCGAGTATTTTTATATATACTTCTATAGCGTCTCTTATAAACTCGCTCCTAGTCTTATAACCCATCTTTCTCCAGGCCTCGTCCATCTGTCTTAGCAGTCTCTGTTCCATCTTTATCGATACTGTCTTCGGCATCCTTAGATCTAGCTCAAAGCTCTCAGACCCTATCTTCCTTATAACAATCTTCACGCTATCAACCCCCAGGGCTCCGAGACTTGATTTTATTAAGGTTATATATAAATGCCACTCCCATCGGTTATAGAGACATTCTCAATGGGATCTATATATGGCCTGTGTTTCCCCACAGATCTGATCCCACAGATCCCCATGGTAATACCGGCTTACCACTTATATAGGGCTTTTTCTAATTTAATAATCACCAGAAAAGTTATATGATTTGAAACTCTATCCATATTCTCTGGCATGGTGTTGCTGAGCAGTTATTACCTTATCTGACCTCCTCCCCTTTCAATCTCCACCCCACCCGCTGATGCGGGAGGGTTTGTGGTCCTACTATCATAATGCTTTCAATCCTAATATATCTTTTAGCTGTTTATTGGTTCCCCCCATCTATTCATGTTTACATCTGTCATTTGGGGGGCAGTGAGGGGGGCCAGAACTCCCCCAGGAATTACTTTGATCCCCAGCATCTTCAGAGCCCTCTTCCTAATGTTTAGCTTTCCTATAACATCTCTATCCTCTTCGAAGCCGCATCTAGGGCATCTGAGCCTTCTATATCCGTTCTTCTCCAGCTTTGATTCGCATTGTGGGCATTCGCTTGATGTGTTCCTGGGATCTACTATAACTATTGGTGCTCCATGCTTCATGGCCTGCCAGTCTATCCACTTAACAAGCCTAGAATATCCCATTATGATCAGCTTGGTTCTATGATCCTTGTTCCTGATCTTTCTCAGGGAGTTTATCAGCCCTGTTAGATCTTCTCTAGCTAATGCGCATTGAATCTTGACTGCTAGCCTAGCTATCTTCAGCGGTGTCTTCCTAGCTCAGTCCTCAAGGACATTCCTAGCCTTCCTGTGATATGATCTGATTCTATTTAGTATAGCTTTTCTCTTCCTCCAAGCAAGATATCTCGGAGAAGAGTATTTTTTCTGCAGATTTTCCGCAAGGATCTTCCATTTATAGGCTCTATCAACAGCTGTGTCTATATCCTTGTTTATCTCGTCATCTCCATACACAATTTTCCTCTCATTGATATCTATGGCTATAACATCTCTTGGCTTGTATTGCTCTGGCCTGGGGATCCTCTTAGAGATCCATAGGATCATCCTCCCCTCTCGATAGACGAGCCTTGCCTCCCTATTCTCATACTGGTCATACCTCCTGTCCCAGCCGATGATCTTGAGTTTGATCCCCCCTATGATCTCAACATGGCCATCTTCGATTCTATAGCCTGATCCTGGATGTAGCAACATTGATAATTTCTTAACCCTGGGGCGTTTACCTTTCTTAGGATTATTTCTCCAGGCCTTTGCATTAGCAAGCGCATCCCTATAGCAGTCAAGAGCAATCCTAGATGGAAATCCGAACCACTCTCTAAGCTCTCTGTAGAGAGCATTATGAACATCCCTAATAGTTTTTAGATTTAGGCTCAGGATCCTGTTTATAGCATAGTTAAGGGCCACATTATATCTTCTGAGGAGCTCTATGCCTGCAGGCTCGGGACTAACCCTCATGCCTATCGAAAGGGTTAGCACCCCCTCAACACCCGCAGGCATAGAGCCCCTCCAAAAACAATCAAAACCCTAGAAAGCTAATAAACCATGCCATCCCCGCCCTAAAGGACGAGGCTTTCGGGTTTTGTAATAGTAGACAAAACAGATCTACTATAGAACTGGACAAAAACAAAAGAGATCACACGGATCAGAGGATCTACTATAGAATTGAAAGGTTCTTGTATATATTATTATAACGTTATATACAAAGCTATTTAAGGGTCTTGCAGTGTTTATATTAGGTGCCAATATGGTGGATAACCACCACAGATCTGCAGAGACTATCCACCACCATGAGGATCCCTTCTATAGGAGCATAAGGGGGATCCTGACTACGACTAATCATGCTAATATAGGGATCATGTATATATCTGTTGCTCTCATAAACCTAGTGCTCGCTGGGTTATCTGCTTTTCTGATAAGAATGCAGCTTGCTGGAGTAGATGTTGTTGATCCCAACAGGTATCTAGCCATTGTAACCCTCCACGGAACCATGATGATATTCTTCGTTGTGATGCCATTCTTCGCAGGGATAGGGAACTATGTTCTTCCAAGAATGGTTGGTGCTCCAGATCTCTATTGGCCCAAGATAAATGCCCTGGGCTTCTGGATGTTTCTCTCGAGCTCTATATTGACGTGGCTAACCCTTCTCGATGCTGAGCACCTCCAGATAGGCTGGACAGGCTATGTCCCCCTCTCTGTTAGGCTTCCAGGCTATTCTGTTGATCTGTGGGCCCTGAGCCTATTCCTAGCCGGTATATCCTCTATACTTGGTGCTGTTAACTTCTTCCTAACAGTTATGAGGCTTAGGAGCCCTGATCTAAAGATCTCCCGCCTTCCTCTCTTCGTATGGTCCTTTCTAGGAGCCCAGCTTATAATACTATACGCCCTCCCACCTTTTGGAATGGTTCTAGCCATGGTCTTTCTCGAGAGGAATCTTGGCCTCCCATTCTTTGATCCCAGGTATGGTGGCGATGCAATACTGTACCAGCATATATTCTGGTTCATGGGTCATCCTGAGGTCTATGTTCTAGTCCTCCCGGCGATGGGGCTTGTTTCCGAGATACTGCCTAGAATGGCTAGGAGACATATATATGGCTATAAAGCTATAGCTGTGTCATCAATAATGATAACACTAATGAGCTTCTTCGTATGGGCCCACCATATGTTTACTGTAGGGCTTGGACTTGTTGCTGTGACGCCATTCATGATAGCCACAATGGCTGTAGCGATACCATCGGGCATAAAGGTGTTCAACTGGACTGTGAGCCTCTATAACTCGAGAATACTCCTCAGAACCCCTATGTTATATGTCCTAGGCTTTCTAGCATTCTTCATAATAGGAGGCATAACTGGGGTATTCTTCCCAGTCGTTACTGTTGACATAGCCTATCAGGATACATACTTCGTGCTGGGCCACTTCCACTATGTTGTTAACGCTATATTCATGGCTATAGCTGCTGCCCTCTTCTACTACTTCCCACACATGACTGGGAAGATGTATAACGAGACTCTTGGGAGACTTAGCGCTATTCTATACACAATAGGGGGTGCGCTGACATATACATCAATGCTCAGCCTAGGATACCTCGGAATGCCTAGGAGATACTACCAGCCGCCCCCAATACCTGGTATGGATTTCTTCCACAACCTAGCAACATCAGGATCTATTATACTTGCAATAGGCACCGTGCTCATATACGTTGCACTACTACACGGTCTCATATGGGGCAAGCCTGTCAAGAATAGGGAAGACCCCTGGAGGACTGCTAGGATAGGGATCCCAGACTTCTACCCAACTAGGTATACAGACGGCTCTGGACTTCTCCACTATAGCCCACACCCATGGATGTCCCTAGTGGGCCTCTTCTCAGGTCTCCCACTTGTTGGGGTTATGTTTATAGTTAAGTGGGGGGACTGGACAGTGGGATCCATATCGCTCGCAGTATTCCTTGCAATAGCTCTAATGTGGGCATACTCAGAGTATTTTGGAAGACGTGGAAGCCTTAATGGTGCCCAGATAGGTCTTCTAGATCTTAGGCCCTGGAGCTCGAGGTTGGGTGCCCTTGGCAGGGATCCGATCCTGGCTGTCTCGCTAATAATATTCTCAGAGATCTTCCTATTCGGAACCCTGATATCCTCGTACTTCTACTACTGGTTCAAAGCAGGATCCTGGCCTCCCCCAGGGACTCCTCATCTAGACACCCTAGTGCCCCTGATAAACACCGTAATACTGCTGAGCAGTGGTGTCACAATGCATATGGGCTATAGCTATCTGAAGAGGGGAGATGTTGAGAGCTTTAGAAGCCTGGCGATCGCCACTCTAATACTGGGATCTATATTCCTCTCCGGCCAGGTTGTTGAGTACATAAGATCTGGAATGCCGCCATGGCTCAATGTGTTCTCAGCAACATTTTACTCTCTAACAAGCACCCACGGTCTTCACGTTATAATGGGGCTTGTAGCCATATCGATCCTGATAGCTAGATCCTATAACGGGACACTACCAACAAACGAGAGGGGATACTCGGTTGCAGAGGCTGTAACAATATATTGGCACTTCGTAGACCTAATATGGGTAGTGCTGGTGACAATACTCTACCTAGTACCATTTGGGCCCCCAATCCTTGGGGCATAGTCTCTAGGTTTTAAATAGCTTTGCCACTCTATTTTTGTTTAAAAGGGCTATAGGGATCATATTCTGTGTCTAGCATGTCTGGCAAGAGGATAATCTTCCACGAGCTTCTAACGCTTGAGGAGGCTATGGAGAGGATATATAGATACGCCAAGATAGGACCCCTCGGCGTTGAGGAGGTCGATATCGGCGACAGCTTCGGAAGGGTTCTTGCCGAGGATATATATTCAGGGGTTGATGTTCCCCCATTTGATAGATCTGCTATGGATGGCTATGCAGTTAGATCTAGCGATATATTTGGAGCAAGCGAGATCACCCCTGTGAGGCTTAGGGTAGTTGGAATAATAGATCCTGGATGCCGGTTTCCTGGCTCGATAGGTTCTGGAGAGGCTATGGAGGTATCGACTGGTGCTCCAATACCTAAGGGATCAGATGCTGTCCTGATGGTTGAGTATACTAAGAGATCTGGGGATGAGGTTATAGCATATAGATCAGTAACGCCGGGCGAAAACATCGTGTCTGCTGGGTCTGATATCATGCTGGGAGAGCTGGCCCTCAGGAGATGCACGTTGATCGGGGAGAGGGAGGTAGGTGTTCTCGCAGCAATAGGTCTATTAAGGGTGAGGGTATATAGGAGGCCCAGGGTTGCTATTATATCCACGGGCAACGAGCTCAGGCCCCCGGGAATCCGGCTCTCGTTTGGAGAGATATATGATATAAACTCCTACACTATAGGCCATGCTGTTAGAAGAGCTGGTGGGGATCCCATCATGCTCGGGATAGCTGGTGACAGTGTAGAAGACATAAGGGGCCTTGTTGAGAAGGGCCTTGAGGTGGGTGATCTTGTGATAATATCTGGGGGCACGTCTGCAGGGCTTACCGATATAACCTATAGGGTTTTGTCTGATATTGGGCCTCCCGGGGTTATTGTCCACGGTCTCAAGGTAAGGCCTGGGAAGCCAACTGTTATAGCTGTTTCTAGGGATGGGAAGCTTGTCATAGGTCTCCCAGGGTATCCCAGCTCCGCCCTCATGATATTCCACCTCATTGTTAGACCTATAATAGAGAAGATGCTCTGCCTCTATGCGGAAAACCCTGTTATAAGGGCAAGGCTCGCTATGAGGGTTGAGGGTGCTAAGGGTAGGAGACTTCTCATGCCCGTAAGCCTTGTGGATGTTGGGAAATATATAGCGGCGTATCCGCTCCCCTCAGAGTCTGGGGCTATCTCAACGCTATCAAGGGCTGATGGCTATATAGTTATCCCGGAGAGTGTGGAGTTTGCTGAGGAGGGTGAGGAGTTTGATGTACATCTATTCTCTCAGAGCTATAGGCCTTCTGATCTCTATATAGTTGGCAGCCATGATCTAGGCATTGATAGGATTATCCCCATGTTTGAGGGTATTTCTGTTAGGGTTATAAATGTTGGATCAATGGCTGGCGTAGTATCGATAGCTAGGGGTGAGGCAGATATAGCGGGAATCCATATACTGGATGAGGAGACGCTAAACTATAATATACCCTTCCTAGAGAGATACAGCCTGAGAAAAGCTGTTCTCGTTAGGGGTTATATGAGGGAGCAGGGTATAATAGTGGCTAGTGGTAATCCTCACGGCATCAGGGATCTTAGGGACATAGTGAGGAAAGGGTTGAGGATTGTCAATAGGGGTAGGAATACCGGTACAAGGATCCTCTTGGATCACATGCTGAAAAGAATAGCTATGGAGGATGGCATAAGCTTCGAAGAGCTTATATCGAGGTTAGATGGCTACTACTATGAAGTTAGAACCCACACAGCTGTTGCTGCAGCTATAGCCCAGAATAGGGCTGATGCTGGTATTGGTATAAGGGCTGCGGCATCAATGTATAAACTTGACTTTATAACCCTAGGGTGGGAGAACTACGACTTCCTATTATCTGGTGAGAGACTTGGTAAGAGGTCCATCAGACTCTTTCTTGAGAAGCTTAAAAGCAGGGAGTTCAGAGGAGCAATCTCCTCACTACCGGGTTATAGGATTCCAGATGATATTGGGGAGGTTATATGGAGATCTCCTACCTAGAATATAGAGAGGAATAGATATGCCTGGCAACAGTGTGTGTGGAGTTATACTTAGTGGGGGCATGTCTAGAAGATTCCAAAACCCTGGCGAGCCCTGGGTAGATAAGGCACTGCACCAGATAGATGGGAGACCAATGATATCGAGAACCTATGATACCATATCCAGAGTAGCCGACTCTATAGTTATATCGATAGGTCTGGACAAGAGCAGGATTGATATATATAGAGAATATGTTGGGGATGCTATATATGCTGAGGATATAGACGGGCTTAGGGGGCCTCTCTCAGGGATCCTCGCTGGCTTACTCAAATGCCCGGGAGATAGAGCTATAGTTGTGCCTGTTGATATGCCATATATAGAGAAGGGGGTTTTAGAGAGCATCTTATCAAGCCTGGATAGCTACACAATAGCATCTCCAGTCCTTCCTAGCGGGTTGGTTGAGACCACGGTAGCTGCTCTTAGAAGGGAGTATGGGGTCTCGATCCGGGATATTCTTAGGAGGAGATCTAGATCTAGGGTTGCAGATCTCCATAGAGGGGCTCCGAGTGTATATCTATTAAATTTAAAAAAGCATGGCTATAGCCCCATGTCTATCGTTAATATAAACACAAGGAGTGATCTAGAAAAGGGTGCCAGATACCCAGAAGGACCTCTGGATGATGATGTTTATATCACTAGAGGATTTGATGTTTATGATATAATAGAGATGAGGTTTGAGAGGCTTAGGGGGAGCCTCTGGTGGACTCTTGAGACTGGTGATCCTTATGATGAACTAAAAACCTATCTATCTAGGGGTTTATATATGTTTGCATCCTACGCACTCATGGATTCTAGGAATGCATTTGAGAGATACGCTGGTGAGGCTCTTCTCAACATGCTATATAGAGATATATAGTTATTTTAATAAAATATGCTATTCATTATGATAAATACTTGATGGAATCATGTTTTAATATTCTAATTTATAAGCCTGTTTAGAAATATATAACGGTGGATACTCTTGTCGAGCGAGTATGAGAAGAGGGTTGAGGAGCTTAAGAGACACATGTTAAATGAATACATGCTCCTGCCAGAATTTATAGATGGCTTGACAAGCATACACGAGGATACTGAGGACTATACATGCCTAACCCTCAAGAAGATCATGGGTAAGAGGGGCAGGGGGAAGCCTACTGCCCTTCTATTCGAGCCAGCTAATGAGAAGGCTGCCAAGGAGGACTGCTCCTCTTGTCCTCCTGGGTGAGATCATGGGGGAAGAGGGGATAGTGGATAGATCTAGAAGGGCTTTTCTAAAACTGGCTACAATAGCCTCAACAGCCCTTGCATTATCTGCAGCATCTATAGCTGGTGCAGAATCCCCTGTTCCTTATAAGTCTTGGAAGACCAGGTGGTCTCTTGGAGAGATAGGCAATAAGACTGATATTATAAAGACCAAAGTGACTCCAGCTATATGTCCATACTGCTCCATGGGCTGTTCTATAGACTTCTACACGATAGGTGATAGGATAATATGGACAGCAGGTTCTCCGGACTCCTATATAAACTGGGGCGCTCTATGTCCTAAGGGCGATGCTGCTTTTCAGCTTGTGGATAACGATCTAAGGGTTCTTTATCCAATGATAAGGACAGGGCCTAAACCGCCTGTTGATGAGATCCTTAGTGCTAGGAGTTGGGATGAGCTTTTAGCCATTGTTAGGAAGTATCCTCCAAACTGGAAGGTTGTTTCCTGGGATGAGGCCTTTAGATATATAGCTGAGAAGCTAGCCAGTATTCTAGAGGATTGGAGGGCTAGGACGGGTGCTCCGAAGCAGAAGGATGGCTTCTACTACATAGGCTCCTCGGTTCCAGTACAGGTGATAGGGTCATCGATACTGCTGAATGAGGAGGCATATCTAAGCAAGAAGCTAGCAGTGTTCCTTGGTACTGCTAATATGGATTCCCAGTATAGGAAGTGCCATAGCTCCACGGTTACAAGCCTTGGAGTAACCTATGGCTGGGGTGCTGAAACTGCTAGCATAGAAGATGTTGCTCTAGCTGATGTGGTGCTCTTCTTCTCAAGCCCTGCTGAGAATCATCCCCTATCCTTCTGGTACTTCTGGAAGGGTAAGAGGGAGAGGGGGACTGTGTTTATAACGTTTGATCCAAGGCTTTCGAGAACCGCTATGGTTTCCGATATATGGGTACCCTTCAGGTCTGGGTCTGACGCGGCTATTCTGCTGTATATACTATACTACGCCTTCTTTGAGAGGAATCCACCTATAGATCAGCTTGATGAGTTTAAGAGGCTGATGGCTAGGTGGAACATAACCCAGGATGATCTGAACGAGTTGAAGGACCTAGTGTCCCAGTATAATGTTGATGAGGTTTCAAGGATCTCCGGAGTACCTGTGGATCTTCTACGAAACGTGGCCAGGATCTTTGTTGAGAGGAGCGGTGTTGTTACAAACCATAAGAAGCACGGTATAATACAGTGGGCCATGGGATTCACTCAGCATACAAATGCGACAATAAATATAATAAGATCTGCAGCAATAGTCCAGCTCCTCCTAGGCAACGTTGGCTTCCCAGGAGGGGGGACCCACCCATTCAGGGGTCATAGCAATGTTCAAGGAGCCAATGATGTTCAGGGCTCTGGGATAGAGGCTTTTCCAGGATATCATGGGCACCCTGTAAGTGCTGCTGAGATCAGGCTATACCAGGACTGGAAGCTCCAGGGTATGCCAGATGCATGGAGCTGGGAAGTTCCTGAATGGGCTCTCAAGTCATTCCCAGCCCTACAGGCTTCTGCTAAGAAGGGCTCTGCAGATCTAAATAAGGTTCTCCAGGCGTTTAAGTTCTATGGCTGGAGGAGATTCGAACTTCTTTGGGGTCTATTCTGTGGCACAGATCCTGAGGATGATCCTGTTAATGGGACTGTTGTATGTGACTTCCACTTTGGAACCGGGAGCACTGAGGTTGTATTCCCCAGGAGGGCTTTGAATAAGGAGATAAGGGCTGCGATAATATTTGGCGAGAACCCTGCTGTGACTAATCCCAATGCTAAGATCATATGGGCAGCCCTCTCATCCCTGGATCTCTTGGTTGTCAGCGATATATTCCAGACAGAGACTGCTTGGTTTGCTGATGTTCTTCTACCAGCTGCAGGATTCCCAGAGAAGGAGGGTACTAGGACTGATGGTAACAGGGTTATTCAGTGGAGCTATAAGGCTCTTGAGCCCAAGGGGCTCTCAAGACCTGACTGCTGGATCATAGCTAAGCTTTATAGATACCTAGAGAGATTCGGAGCTATTAGGCTTCCAAGCAGAGTTTATGGGAAGACCAGCGAGAGGGTTAAGTTCAGGGTTGGTGGAAGGATAATAGATCTCTATGAGAGAAAGCTGGATCCAAGCTCTTCGTGGGACTATACAGGAGGTACTGGGAATGCAACGCCAATAGGCCCTATAGAGGCTGAGGTTAATCCAAGGATAATAAATAAGGAGATAGGCTATTCGGTTCTGATATATGATGGCATATACAATCCCGTTAGGGATGAGTTCACAACCATGAGGAGGAATTCAACACTGGGAAGGGAGGGGGAGATAGATGGGCTATTTAGCAGGGCCTTCGGGGTTTATAAGAACTGGGGATGGTCATGGCCTCAGAATGTGAGGTTCCTATATAACCTTGACTCCCTAGTAGCTGTTCTCGGGACCAGTTATAAGGTCACAGCTGCGGGGAGAGAATGGGTTGTTACTGGAGAGACTGGCGAGTGGATAGATGAGTACACAGGCGATTATAGGCCGGCCTTTATACCTGGTCATAACTTCTGGGAGCCCAGGGCCTTTAAGAGAAAACTAGGCGGCGTCTCGGATCTATGGGGTGGGGCTGATATAGCTCGCTTCATTAGAACCGGCGAGCTGAGGTTCCCCGAGAAGAGCTTCGTGGTTCAGGATGGGGGTCTCAGGGTTCTCTCATACCAGGAGTATGTGTCCCTCACTGGGATGAGATATCTCTGGGCGAATGACACACTATACTGGGATGAGCAGACAGCTGGTATGAAGGCTCTTGTTAAGAGGCCATTCTTCCCAGGCGATAGCTGGTCTAAGTATAAGCCCGTGTATGAGCAGTTTAGATCAAAGCTCCAGTCCTACTACCAGCAGACAGGCAGCATGAAGCAGGCTGTGCTCAAGACTATAGATGACATGAAGGGCTGGTATGCTGGATATAACTTCAGCTACCCGATACACACAGAGCCGGCGGAGTCTCCAGACCCAGAGCTGGCTATCAAGTACCCAACACTGGCGTGGGTAAACCCACACAATGTTATGGTTCTCAAGGAGCAGCCAGATATAATATCAGGCAAGCCAGTGGGCCTAGCTCTAGTTCCTAGCGAGCTCAGAGAGAGTGGAGAGCTTGTTGTTATAACAACCAACAGGCTGACCGAGGTCTTCCACAGCGGTGCTATGACCAGAAATGTGCCACTATTATCACAGCTAGTTCCAGAGCCCTTTGCCTATATACCGGAACAGCTCGCAGCAAGGCTCGGCATAAAGCCAGGCGATTATGTCGAGATAGCAACCGCTAGGGGGACTGTCAAGCTCAAGGCTTTTGTGACAAAGGGTGAAGCCTATATAAGGGTGAATAACAGGGATCTCCCGGTGGTTAATCTCATATGGTCATTCAGCTTCCAGGGGAGGACTACTGGGCCTCAAGTGAACTTCACGAACCCAGATGTTGGGGATGTTGTAACAACCATCCAGGAGTCGAAGGCATGGATGGGTTTTGTCAGAAAGGTTATGGGGTGATGAGATATGGTTAAGATGGAATTCCCAAGCAGGGATAGCGGGATAGCGGTTCTGGTTAATGTTGACAACTGTATAGGGTGCAGAGCCTGTCAGGTGGCCTGTCAAACATGGAATGGGAGATCTCCTCCCCAGACCAGCTTTAGCCCCACATTCACGAACCCACCCAGCCTGAGAGCTGATGCGTGGAAGGTTGTTGTATTCCACGAGATTACTAGGGAGAAGGTTCTGAGCTTTGAGGGCTCCACTGTGAAGATCTCTAACGCTGTTGATGTAGTCCCCATACCATATAACTGTCTTCATTGTGCAACTGCACCTTGCGCCAGAGCATGCCCTGTGGGGGCTATAAAGGTCAGCCCGGAGGGTGCTGTTGTTATAGAGGCAAGCGAGTGCATAGGCTGTGGATACTGTGCAGATGCATGCCCATATGATGTTCCCAAGAGTGGCTCTGATGGCAAGTACTATAAGTGCACATTCTGTGTGGATAGGATACAGAATGGCAAGGCACCGGCATGTGTTGAGGTATGTCCGGCCAACGTGTTTACATTCACATCTATGGAGAAGGCAGTGAAGCTCGCTAACGATATGAGGGCTAGTGGTAAGGCTGTATATGGGCTTGATGTTGATAACTATGTTGGGGGCAGGGTTAGATGGATCTTCGCGCTTTCTGGTGATAAGGCATCTACAGCATTTGCAAAGCAGTTCCCCGAGAAGGCTGTTGTCCGGACAGAATCGATTAGGGAGGCTCTCAAATCAATAAGCATACCAGGGGTAGGGGTTATAGCTGCAGCGGTATTCGCACTAGGAGTTGTTGCCTGGAGGAGGGAGAGGATTAGAAGAATAAGGGACAATGGGAAGCATAAGAAGGAGAGCAAGAACTCTAGCGATAAGGGGGCATAGGTGTAGAGGTTGTCAAGCGATATAGAGATCCTCAGCTTTGGGACGAGGATTGCTCACACTCTGCAGCTCATATTCTTCACACTCCTAGTGCTAACAGGTATAGTGCTTCTATCTATGGAGACATTCGCATGGATCATATACCCAATAGGAGTTCCCCTAGCCCCTATAGTTGGTCTCAGCCAGGAGACAGGGGCTATAACTGTGGGCGCTGAGGTTGCAAGAGCTATACATAGATTTATAGGCCCCCTATGGGGTGCTCTCCTAATAGTATATGGGCTCTACCTCGTGATCACAAGGAAGATATTTGTATTCGAGCCCCTGAGAAGACCCCTAAGGGATCAGATTAGGGAGGCTATAGCTCTATCAAACCACTACGCCCTTGGAAAGCCCCTGCCAAGGGATATTGAGGAGAACCTGGATAGGCATAATGTGCTTGTAGCCTATCTAACGATTCTCCTAGTGGTTTCATTCATACTAGTTGGTGGGAGCGGCGCGGCCATAATATATCTCAACCTAACACCAGATCAGCATAGTCTCATGCTGCTTCTACACGATATAGGGTTCTATCTTAGCATATTATTCACACTAGCACACATATTCGCAGTAGCCCATCCAGCAAACGTACCTCTTCTAAAGGCTATGTTCACAAACGGGATGGTGTCTCTGGAGTGGGCTGAGAAGCACATGCCTAGGCATATTAGAAGAATACTTGGGAGAACAAGGACAGAGGCGAGGGAATAGAGGGTAGCGGTGCATAGGGTGTTTGACTACCTGGAGATAGATCCCAGCATTGATAGCTATATGGATATACCAGTAGCTCTCGACGAGAGGTTTGATGTGTATGTGAATGATATATACTACACAACATTGTTCACAATGCCCTCAGGGGTTATCTATGGGGTAATAGGGAGTCTATTGAGAGATGGGATTATAAGGGGTGCTCATGATGTGGGTGATATAGATGTGGATCACAAGAGAAAAAGGGTTGATGTAGGGCTTGGCAGAAATGCAGAGATTAGGAGAACATATATAGAGGACTGCTCGATCCTTGTTGAACAGGGTGTGTACGTATACTCAAAATATAAGGCTAGGTGGAGAGATATACTGGATATCTATGGGGAGTTCAACTCAAAAACATCCTCGGTAACCATGGGACTAGCCTCACACACAAGCGGGCTATACGATATAGAGAGTAGAAGGGCTATAGTAGCCCATGATAGTAGCAGGCACACATCGATCCTCAAGATAATAGGGGCAGGCCTCGTATCTGGCTTCAGCTTCGATAGATCTATAGCGATAACAACAGGAAGAGCGTCGTCGGACATGGTGATAGCGATAGCAAGGGTCGGGATACCGATAGTCATATCGATGAGAGGTCCTCTGTATAGTGGGATAACCGCAGCAATAACCCTGGGTGTAACCCTCATAGCCAACTTTAGAAGGGGAGAGAAGGTTAGGGGCCTAACCCCACTCACCCATATAAAGAGAATAGATGAATACAGCTTTCAAGCGGACAAAGGCTGAGAAGCATTATCATGGGAGCAGGGCTCTCTATATACCCTCCATACACAATAATATCTACAAGGAAGATGCGGCTATGATCCGTATTATCTCCCAGCACCATCCACAATCTCTTAACAGATCCAGGCCTTATCCCCTGCCATTTTGCCTACGCCAAAGTTTGGAAATATATGGCAGGAGGAGAATAGAATATAGAGCTCCCCAAAAAAGCGAGCCTCAATCTTGTGGGTGGAGATATGAGGGGATTCAAGGAGCTTACACCACTTGATACAGCTATAAGGGATGCCCTCAGGTATCTTAAGCACGCGCCAAGGATTGTGATGTCTGAACTCTCTCAGGCTCTTGGAAGATATTTGGCTGAAGATATAGTGTCGCCCATAGATGTTCCCTCATTCGATAGAGCCGTTGTGGATGGCTATGCTGTTAGGAGTAGAGATACCTTTGGGGCTTCTCCAAATAACCCGGTTATTCTGAGGATTAGGGGGCTTGTTAGGATAGGATCCCCTGGATGGGAGAGGGAGATCTCTGAGGGAGAGGCTCTTGAGATACAGACAGGGGCTCCGATGCCTAGAGGTGCTGATGCTGTTGTTATGTATGAGAACACTAAGAGGGTTGATGAGAACACTGTTGAGATCTTGAGACCCGTGCCACCAGGTGGCAATATTTCTAGAAGAGGGGAGGATGTGAGGGCTGGAGAGAGGATCCTTTCGAGGGGCACTAGGCTTGCACCATGGGATCTGGGGGTTATTGCGTCGATAGGCATGGCGAGGGTTAAGGTCTACAGACCAGTGGTATCGATCATATGCACAGGCAACGAGCTCGTCGAAGTGAGCGATATAGGTGAGAAGGGCGCTGGTGATATAGGATCCAGAGGTCTTGTGATCAATAGCACGAGATTCGCTATAGAGGGTCTAGTGGTTGGGATGGGATTTGATGCCATATATATGGGGATAGTTAGAGATGATATTGAGAAGATATACTCAATGCTTTTAAAGGCTATAGAGAGGAGCGATGCAGTTATAACAATAGGCGGGGTTTCTGTGGGTTCCTCAGACTCCACTCTAGAGGCTGTCAAGAGGCTGAGACCTGAGTATATTGTTCACGGGGTAGCTATAAGGCCTGGGAGGCCTACCAGTATAGCAATAGCTGGAGGAAAGCCTATTATTATGCTGAGCGGGTTCCCAGTAGCTGCAATAACAGGTTTCGAGGCCCTGGCAAGACCTGTTCTCCTCAACATGGTCGGGGGAGTCGAGGAGCCCAGACCGGTTATAAGGGGAAGGCTTGTTAGGAGGGTCTCAACACCTATCAATACCAGATCATTTGTTAGGGTTAGAGTATACAGAAGAGACGATGGAGAGATATATGTAGACCCACTAGCACTTACAGGGAGCGGGATACTCAGCACCCTTGTTAAGGGAAACGGGATACTAGTTGTCCCTGAGAATAGGGAGGGCTTTGATGAGGGTGAGTATGTGGATGTAATCCTCCTAAGACCGGTGGAGTCTCTGCAATAATATTAATATCAGCTTGCTCTAGTTTTGATCCCTGATGGATAATCTCTGCTGAATAGCTCTAAAATATCTCTCCTCCCGCTCTATCAATATAAACCTCCTCCCAAGCCTTCTAGCAACAACACCCGTTGTCCCCGTACCAGCCATGGGGTCTAGGATAATATCGCCAGGTTTTGTTGATATTGATATAACCCTCTCGAGAAGCTCCTCGGGCTTCTGTGTTGGGTGTAGCCTCTTACCCTTCTCATCCCTCAGCCTCTCCCTCCCCCTAGCTATAGGGATTCTCCACACATTGAGAGCTATCTTTGAGCCGAAGTCCTTGAGACTATAGCTTCTAGCAAGATCATGGTTATAAGTATACTCCCTAGCATCTTTATCCCTCACAGCCCATATGAGGATCTCAGTAGCATTTGTGAGTCTCACATTAAGCCAGTTGGGCATCGGGTTTGTTTTCATCCATATAACATCGTTTAAAATCCAGAAACCCAGATCCTGCATTATCTTCCCAATCCTGTGTATATTATGGTAAGTCCCTATAGCCCACATAGAGGCGCTAGGCTTCATAACCCTCCTAGCCTCTCTAAGAACAGCCTCTATGAAGCGATCATACTCCCTCCAGGATCTAAACTCGTCCCATTCCTCCTCAGGGCTCTCAACAATTGTTCTAACATACCATCTAACAAGTTTCTTACCCCTAGGGAGTTGGAGAAAATAAGGCGGATCTATAAAGATCATGTCAATAGATCTGCTGGGAATTCGCTTTAAAATGTCTAAACAATCTCCGTGAATCACGGCATCGATTATATCATTAATACTAACTATAGCTGGTAATTCCTTAGCATATAGAGATCTAAACACTGGTTTATTCTCATTCATTTCTCTAGTTATATTTTTAGCTGAATCCACATTAACCCATATAATGTATCAACATTAGGGGTATAAAAGCTATCCTCTTAATTAAAATAATATAGGGACTAATAGGTTTTCTTGTAATAAGGCTACTCTTCAGAAAAATATTAAACCTATCTTGTAGATATATAATCATATATAAATAATAGCAATTATTTTAAGCTGATTTACATGATTATTACCAAAATAGTTAAAAGCCTTCAAACAAATATAACACCGAGGTGTTATGTTGGGAAATATGGTTGATTGGGTTAAACTTGGTTCAGATGTTAAGGGAACTATGCTTAGCAAAATACTAATACTTATTCTTGCAGCATCGATTTTTGCATCAATAGCTTACCGGCCTATTACAGTTGAAGCACAGCTTCCTCTTCCTCAAGGTATTCCAAGGGGAGATGTTCTGGTAATAGAGAATCACTATGGAACACACGCTGATCCCGAGAATTTTAACTATTTAGTACCAGGAAGACCGGGATTTGGTGCTAGTGGATTTAGCCAGGTGTGTGCAGGATTCCTTTGGTATATAAATACAACAAATTCAGAGCTTATAAGCTGGCTAGCTGCAGGACCCCCTGAATATTCTAGTGATCTCAAGAATATGAAGGTCTATCTTAGAAAAGGCATAACATGGAGTGATGGAACTCAATTCACAGCTGATGATGTTGTTCACCATATACAGATGATTATGAGGACTAAGGGCATGGCTGGCAATCCGATCTTCACAAGATGGGTTGATAGGGTATATAAGCTGGATGATTATACTGTGGTATTTGAATTAAAAGAGCCTAATCCGAGGTTCCACTATTTCTTAACTGTTATAATCTATGGGAGTTCTTATCAGGCAATAACTCCTAAGCATATATGGGAAAAGGTAGATGATCCGCTGAAGTTCAAGTTCTACCCACCTCTATGTTTAGGGCCATATATATTAAAAGCCGTAGATCCAGGTGGAAACTGGTTCCTGTGGGAGAGGAATGAAAACTGGTGGGGAACAAGGCTTTATGGGATGAGACCAGCACCCAAATATGTGTTATTTATACACCATGGTCCAGAGGATAAGAAGGCTCTTGCGATGTCAAGGCACGAGCTAGATGCTATAAGAACATTCCTTCCAGAGAACTTCGAGATTGTGTGGAAGAACAACCCATATATAGGTGGCTGGAGGGCTAAATCTCCTTTCGCATGGCCATTTGATCCATGTGTTAAGGGGATAGCGTTTAATGTACTTAGATACCCATATAATGTTACAGAAGTAAGGCTGGCATTGACCCATGCTATAAACTTTAAGCCTATATATGAAGCCTTTAAAGGTCTAGATGGATCTCTACCCACAGTATCTCCTTTGCCTGTTGTGAGAACTACACTAGCTGATGAGCTGTATTATAAACCAATACTACAGGATCTTGTAAAGCTAGGCTTAGATCCTGATATTATGTGGTGGAAATACGATCCAAAGATGGCGGAAAGCCTATTGACTAGGGTAGGGTTTACTAAAGGTCCTGATGGCAAGTGGAGACTTCCCACAGGTGAGAAATGGGTAATAAGGATAACGGCTCCATCAGGTTTTGAGATGGAGAGCCAGAGGATAGGCTTTCTAGTAGCAGATCAATGGAGGGCTTTTGGGATCGATGTTGTTGTGGAAACCGTAGAATCGGGAGTATTCAGCCCTAGATGGAGTAGAGGCGAATTCGAGGTAGGAACATTCTGGCCTGGATGCTCGCTACTAGCAGATCTAACACCCCATATACAGTGGTGGCATAGCAAATACTTCGATCCTGCAGCCCCCAGTGTTGGTTGGGCTAACTATAGCTTTCCAAGAAAAACTGAGGTTAATAGCATAGTTGATGAGATGGAGAAGACACCCCCAGGGGATCCGAGGCTATATGAGCATGCTAGAAAAGCCCTTCTAATATGGGCTGAGCAAAGACCATGGGCAGGGTTCTTCCCAACGCCATTCTACACTATAAATGATAACTATGTATGGACTAACTGGCCATCTTATCCTGGTAACTACTACATGGATCCTGTTTATTGGTGGGCTCAGATGCTGTTCATAATACTCCAGCTGAAACCAGCAGGCAATGTGCCAACAAAGGAGGCATCTATGCCAGGAAAGCCCCCAGTACTCCCTCCAGAAATACCAAGACCATTAACACCTACACCATCACCTACTACACCAATGCAGCCTATCTCGACAGTGACAGTAACTGCCATGAGAACTATTGTGACTTCCACACCAATTCCAGTTACGGTGATTACAACAGCACAGGTGAGAGAATTAGATGTAACAACAACTGTCTTGATAGGAGTTGCTCTTCTAATAGTTGGAATTGGAATAGGCTATATCCTGTTTAGATTCCTCAGGAGAAGCTAGTGATAAGGGATACTATATGACCAGCTTTTTAAGATACCTAGTGATAAGGGTTTTTTATTTCTTCTTAACGATATTCACAGCTTTTTCGATAACTTATTTACTTCTCAGGCTTATGCCTGTTAATGCTGTTGAAAATGCCATTGCACAAATAACGGCTCAAGGCCAAGTCTATGATCCACAGGCTCTCATTACCCTTAGAAGACAGCTCTATGAGCTTTTCGGTCTTACAGGCTCTCCAACAGATCAGTACCTAAGGTTTTTGAGAAGCGTTTTCAGCCTCGATTTTGGGCCGTCAATAATGGCATTCCCAACACCCGTAATGGAGCTTATCCATAGAGCCCTACCATGGACTATAGGATTGCTTCTATTCTCAGTGATCATATCATGGGTTGTTGGTAATATTCTAGGGATACTTTCAGCTATTAGGGAGGGTTCGTGGGTCTCGAGGATTCTCCAGGGTGTTGCTGTGACACTACATCCTCTACCATATTATGTCTTTGCCCTCGCGTTGATATTTCTCTTTGCATATCTAATACCATTATTCCCGCTAACAGGGTCTTCTGTTTATATTGAGCGTATATCAATAGATGTAATTATTGGTATTATAAGGAATGCGACTCTTCCAGCCCTATCAATTATCATAGTTAGCGCACTTGGTTGGTGGTTCCTGAGCTCAAGAACCTTGACTATAAGGATACTTGGTGAGGATTATGTTGAGTACGCAATATTGAGAGGAATACCATGGAGGCGTATATATAGAGATTATATATCAAGGAATATAATGATGCCTCAGATAACAGCTCTAGGCCTTGCCCTTGGAACAGTCTTTAGTGGAGCTGTAATTACAGAGGCCCTCTTCGCATATCCAGGGCTCGGAATACTACTCTTTAGAGCAGTATCTACGGGAGATTTCTCAACAGCACTGGGTATAGTTTCTCTATCTATATATGGGGTTGCTATAGGTACTCTCATTCTCGATATAATATACCCACTAATAGATCCTAGAGTTAGGCATAGGTGATAAGCATTATGAGAGTAGTAAGAATTTATAGAAGAGCTATTAGATGGCCTTTACTACTCAAACCCGTATTTTCCATGACTAAGGAAAGCGTTAAATTCAAAGCTGGTGTAGTGATGCTAGTCCCGATTCTGATTTTAGGGTTGCTATCGATATTCTCTCCTGTATATTATAAAAGCTGGTATTTCTTTCCAAAGGATCTTCAACCATCTCTATCAAGCGTAGATCTATTTCTAGGCACAACGTCTAATGGGAGGAGTGTATTTTGGGCCACTTCAAATGCTATATTGAACTCACTTGTAATAGCGATCCTAACCACGTTAATAGCCTCACACCTAGGCCTTTTCATAGGAATCATAGCTGGTTATAGAGGAGGGCTTATCGATAGAACTCTTATGTTTATAACAGACTCCTTTGTTGTAATACCTTCACTACCTTTGCTAATAATACTAAGTATGCTGCTAAAGGAATATCTCACCTTACCTCTACTCTCAATACTTATATCGATAACATCATGGCCATGGCCTGCTAGACAGGTTAGAGCGATAGTGGTAAGTCTACGCGAGAGAGAATATATACCTATAGCAATGCTCTCGGGTCTTTCACACGCGAAGATAGTATTTAAAGAGATAATGCCCCACCTTATAGGGTGGCATTTAATAAATGCAACAAATACCGTTCTCTATGCAATAGGGTCAGAGGTTGGTCTCTCTATATTAGGCCTATCAATTTTATCAGAGGACACCCTCGGAACTATGATCTACTGGTCGATCCTGGGTTATGGGGCTCTTTTTAGAGGTATATGGTGGTGGGCAGCACCTCCTATAATAATAACTATTATTATTTTTACCGCTTTATATCTCATATCAACATCTATAGCAGAAAAAATCGAGCCGAAGCTTAGGTGGATAAGATGAGCACTAAAGAGGAGCCTTTAGTTATGGTTAGAAATATAATAGGAGGCTATGTAGTCAGCGGATCTAGAGGCTTCTTAGAGGCTGTAAGTAGAGTAACCCTCGATATACATTCTAATGAGATAATAGGTATTGCAGGAGAGTCTGGATGCGGAAAATCAACTCTTGTTAAGATAATGTATGGCTTTATAAGGAAACCACTGGTATTGACTAGCGGCAAAATCTATGTGAAAAAAGATGGTGATCTGCTTGAGATAGCATCAATGGATGAGGATGAGAGGAGAAAAAAGATCTGGTGGAGGGTTCTAAGCTATATACCTCAAAATAGCATGAGTGTTCTAAACCCGGTAAAGAGGATCAAGGATCACTTTATAGAGATCTTGAAAGCACAGGGTGGAAATTATATTACCAATAAAGATGCTATAGAGGCTATAGCCTCTTACATGGAGGAAATAGGGCTTCCTAGAGAAGTCCTCTACGCTTATCCGCACCAGCTTAGCGGAGGTATGAGGCAAAGGGTTGTGACAAGCATGGCTCTTATAATGAGACCCAGAGTGGTTCTTGCAGATGAGCCTACCACAGGGCTTGATGTGGTTGTTCAAAGGGGTATTATCCAGAATATTGTTGAATCTATTAGAAGACTCGGAAGCTCCCTAGTGCTCGTGTCACACGATATAGGGCTTCACGCTATGATGACAGATCGAATGGCTATAATGTATGCTGGAAAGATCGTTGAGGTTGGTAGAACAATTGATATTCTTAGAAAGCCTCTTCATCCATATACGCAAGCTCTCCTAGAATCGCTGCCAAGACTTGGGGATAAGAAGCCTAGGGAGGGGCTTAGGGGCATGCCACCAAACCTCTTATCACCCCCTCCCGGATGTAGATTCCACCCCAGATGCCCATTTGCAATGGATATATGTAAGAAAGTGGAGCCTGGGCTTGTTGAGACAGAGCCTGGGAGGCTTGTTTCATGCCATATATATAGGGGTGAAGAGCATAGGAGGTGAACACATGAAGCATGAAATGGTTGTCGATGTCAGGGATGTTGAGAAGAGATTTAGATACGGGGTTTTCTTTGGTTTCACATTTAAGGCTCTGGACGGTGTTTCGCTATATATTGAGAACAAGCCTGTGATCTATACAGTGGCAGGGGAAAGCGGTTCTGGAAAGACAACTCTAGCTAGGGTGATTCTAGGAATGCTCAAGCCTGAAAGGGGTTATGTTCTATATAGAGGGAGAGATATATATAGACTAAGTAGGAAGGAGATTCGATGGTTTAGAAAAGAGGTTCAGGCTATATTCCAGAATCCATATGCGTCATTTAACCCGCTAAGGAAAGTTTATTCATACCTCCTAGATACAGCACTGAATCTAGCTAACGCCCATAATAAGGAGGAAGCTCAAGATATTGTAGCAAGGGCGCTCGAAATAGTAGGGCTAAATCTAGATGATGTGATAAACAAGACCCCAAGCGAACTCTCAGGAGGACAGCTACAGAGAGTGGCTATAGCAAGAGCATTAATCCCAAAACCAAAGCTTATAGTTGCAGATGAGCCTGTATCAATGCTTGATGCATCGCTTAGAGTAAACATACTTAATATCTTCAAAGAAGCCAAGGAGAGAATGGGTGTTTCTTTCTTCTACATAACGCATGATCTGTCAACAGCATATTATATAAGTGATATAATAGCTATAATGTACAGAGGTTGGATCATTGAGAAAGGGCCTATAGAGGGTGTTATGGAAAAACCATCCCACCCATATACTCAAATGCTTATAGAGTCAGTACCGGAACCAGATCTAGATAAGAGGGAGAAATGGCTCTTAAGAATCAAGCTAGGAGGAATCGAGGAAAGAGAATTTATAGAGCAGGGATGCAAATTTAGATCAAGATGCCCATTTGCATTCGAGAAATGCTCAAAAGAACCGCCAGAGTTTAAACTAGAAAATGGAGTAGCTGTCAGATGTTGGTTATATGAGGATAGATATAATAAAGCGCCTAGCTAAGATCCAGCTAAGAGATAGAAATAGTAACTCCCAGCATGAGTAGTAGAGCTCTGAGCCATGGTGTTGTTCTTATAGCTCTAGAACTCCTCGCGAGGTCTGTACAGTCCTTTCCTGCCAAAGATGCTAGCACCAAAATCCAGCATATATAGCAAAATCCCATGAGCTTTTATAATAGGGCTCTAACCTAAGGGCTTGCTATTTTGCCTAGCATATGGCTCACTATTATTGGGGCTATATCTTTGTCTATATATGGTGATTCTTCTATGATCCCGATTATGTGTCCACATGCTAGGCATTTCTGGAATGTTATATTATATGCTATCAACACCTCGAATCTATCCCTCAGGTTGTTCCCGCATGATGGGCATCTGAAGTAGCTATGCTCCCACGAGTGTCCGCATATGCAGCATAGTTCAACAGCCTTTCTAGAGTAGAGCAGGTCAGCTATTCTTCTAGATATGCCTGCTATAGGTACTAGCCCGCATATAGGGCACCTGCCGTTTTTCGAAGCCTTCTCAGCTTCAGGTCTTCTCCTAAGAGCTTTATATGCTACTCTTCTGAACACGTATAGGGCTAGAGATCCTGTTTCATCTTGCGGTAACTCGCCCTTTATATAGCTGATTATTCTCTCAGCATCGATTTGGAGACCGTATCTCGATAGTATATCTGAGGTTTTTGATGCTATCTCTTTTGCGTTCTTGATCCTATTGATTAGCGGGTCCTCGGTCTCGTGGGGTTCGAGGTCTATGCTTATATTGATAGAATCTATAACTCTTCTAAGCTCTATAGCGATTCTAAGAGCATCGCCTAGATCTTCTGCACACATCTGATCCGAGCCGCAGAAAATTCTAGAGATATTCTCTTCCATATGTAACCCCTAAAAGCTTACCTTCCTGGCTGTGCTATTCGCTTAACCATCTCCCTAAAAAGCTCGGCTTCTATGCTCATTATATGGTTTATGATCTCAACAAGCTTTTTATTGAGCTCCTCTGTTAACCTTATAGCCTCGCTTAGCACCGCTCCTGGATCTTCTCTACCGATCCTATCGATGAGTTTGATCATTTCATCCTCATACATGGTAACACTAATTCCGAAGGATTTCAGATAGCCCCTTGTCTTCTGAACCTCGCTATCCATAATACCACCCAATATATTGGTTTAAATAACCTATATCTATTAATAAGCGTAGATTTGTTGCAGGGTGTTATAATAATACGCTTGCGCTTCTATATATAGGCCTGGAGCCTAGCCGGTGCTGATGCTATGGGTGCTCAGGAGAGATTGAGACCCACAATAGGTGATCCAGAGCTTGATGGTGCTCTCTTCATAGATGGAGAGCCTCTCATAATATATGGCGAGCCGGGGAGTGGTAAGACAAACATTGTCCTCAAGATCATCAAGGAATCCATTGGAAGAGGGCTAACAGCATATTATATCTCAACAGAGGGGAGCATAGTATATAATAGAATGACATCTATGGGGCTTCTAGAGCTTAAGGGCCTATATATAGCTATCGCACACAGCTTATCCCATCTATCTAAGCTTGTATCCCAAGCAATAGCCGAACACAGCGGTATTATTGCCATCGACAGCATTAACTCCCTATATAGAGCCGAGGTTGGTTTTAACCAGAGAGCCAACGAGATCTTCCTGGGAGTGCTTGCCCTCCTAAGGCTCCACACATCCCTCGGAGGCTGGGCTATAGCCACAGCCCAGGTTAGGGGGGAGGATGAGGACATGGTGCCATCGGGGATAGACTTGATAAGCTTCTACTGCAGAAAGACAGCGAGGGTCACGAGAACAGGGCTTGGAGAAAGAATAATAGAAGCAGGTGGAAAGAGGCACTATTTCAGAATATCTGAGAATGATATAGAGCTCATAAAAGACATATGAGGGTATAAGAGCATATATAAGCAAGCGTGGGATGAAATATCCAGGGATGCCATGATAAGGGTTAAGAGGATATATGAGCAACCAAAACCAGACGATGAGATCAGGATTCTTGTTGAGAGACTCTGGCCCAGAGGCGTTAGAAGAGAGATAGCGAGAGAGCTCCACGAAACCTCCCCATACCTAGAACAAAGAAGATCCTGCCTAGGATCATCAGGAGCCCACCTATCCCAACCAGAGAAACCCCAGCCAGAAACCCTATCAGGAAAATCCCTCTGGAAATTACCAAGAAGAGAGGTACCCACAGGAACAACATGAACAAACCTATACAAGACAACCACCGAAGAAAAATACCTAGACCAAATAAAAACAAAGAAACACAGAAACAAAGATAAAAAACATATAGAATGAAGACAAAAACAAAAACCTGAATCAAAAATCAAAAAAGATCAGCCCATAAGATCATCCCGGAATCAATCGGGAAAGAGTAGGGAAAAAGATCCAAGGAGATCGGAAAGATCATATGATCAAAGATCAAAAACAGATCTAGCAGAAAAAAGATCTCAGGATGATCTAGATCAAAAAATTTGAAGCTAATAAGCATTGCGCCCATCGAAACCATAGATCGAAAACCAGATCAACGCTTAAATAACCCCATAACATAAATAATAGAAGACAAAACAGATCTACTATAGAACTGAAAGGTGCTTAAGGCATATCACCTCATATGGGGTTGGGATGATCTACTATAGAATTGAAAGAAGTAGAATTGAAAGTAAGACTTCTCTAGCTCTTCTTGCCTCCGTATAGTCTCTCCATATACTCCTTCATCATCTTTATAATATCAGTCTTGATCGATGATACCTCGTTATATACAAG
>Ga0101942_100201_pt1 | contig 35542 bp, 28 predicted proteins | sample DewCreD2012metaG_4_FD_75243 | JGI IMG/M metagenome (GOLD analysis project Ga0101942, IMG submission 75243) | Hot spring sediment bacterial and archeal communities from British Columbia, Canada, to study Microbial Dark Matter (Phase II) - Dewar... ...
AGAGGGTTGTTATGCCGATAGGTGCGAGGGAGATAATGGTGGGCAAGGAAAGGGTGAAGTTGTCTATGCCGATACTTTGGGATGGAAAGGAGTTGTGGGCGGAAGGGGCAGGGATAGCGAAGGGGTTAGGATTGGCATTGAGATGGGAGAAGGGGCGAATAGTGCTGGTGAGGCGGTATTGATAGCGGGGCAAGACGCTGAAGCATCAAGGACTTTGTCAGCAAAAGGGTCAAAGGATTACTTTGCTACCCCAGTAGTGGCTCAGGTTCTTTTGCTCTCCTCAAAACTTCTTTGAGGAACTGACCTGTGTAACTGTGAGGGACTTCGGCGATAAGTTCTGGTGGTCCTTCGGCGATGACTTCTCCGCCTTGTTCACCGCCTTCAGGTCCAAGGTCAATGACCCAGTCGGCTGTCTTGATGACTTCCAAGTTATGCTCAATGACGATGACGGTGTTGCCCATGTCCACGAGGCGATGCAAAACATTTAGCAACCGCTCCACATCGTAAAAGTGCAAGCCGACCGTCGGTTCGTCTAAGATGTAAAGCGTTCGCCCTGTCGCTCGTCGGCAAAGTTCGCTCGCCAACTTCACCCGTTGTGCTTCGCCACCGCTGAGGGTCGTCGCTGGTTGACCGAGTTTGATGTAGCCCAAGCCGACATCGTGCAGTGTTTGTAAAATTCGCTTGATAGGCGGGACATGCTCAAAGAACTCAAGGGCTTCGTCAACGCTCATGTCCAAAACATCGGCGATGTTTTTACCTCGGTAGGTCACTTCCAGCGTCTCGCGGTTGTAGCGCTTGCCCTTGCAAACCTCACACGGGACGAACACATCGGGCAAAAAGTGCATCTCAACCTTGATGTAGCCGTCGCCTTGACATGCTTCACAGCGACCGCCTTTGACATTGAAACTGAACCGACCAGGCTTGTAGCCTCTCGCTTTCGCTTCCCTCGTGGACGCAAACAACTCACGGATGTAGGTGAAAACGCCCGTGTAGGTTGCTGGGTTGCTTCGTGGTGTCCGACCAATTGGCGACTGGTCAATGTCAATCACTTTGTCAATCCACTTCGTCACTTCGTCTTGCGTCCCTCGTCCCTCGTCCCAGATGAAAATTTCGTCGTGGTCGCCGGGTAACTCCATCGCCCCGTGAAGCCTGCGGGCAAGGGCTTTGTAAAGGATGTCAACGACGAGGCTGCTTTTGCCTGAACCTGAAACGCCCGTCACGCAAATGAACAAGCCCAGTGGGAAACGGACGGTGATGTTTTTGAGGTTGTGCTGACGAGCACCCTTGACAAAGAGCCATCGCCCTTTCGGTTTGCGCCTCATTTCGGGCACGGGTATTTTGCGCTTGCCTGACAGATATTGCCCCGTGATGGACTGCTCGCACCGCTCAATGTCCTCAACCGTTCCCGTCGCCACAACATGACCACCATGTTCGCCAGCACCAGGACCGAGGTCAACGATGAAATCAGCGCTGCGAATTGTCTCTTCATCGTGCTCCACCACGATAACCGTGTTGCCCATGTCCCGCAACTTCTTGAGGGTCTCAATGAGCCGTTTGTTGTCGCGAGGATGCAAACCGATGGATGGCTCATCAAGGATGTAAAGCACGCCCGTCAGCCCCGAACCGACTTGCGTCGCCAACCGAATTCGCTGAGCCTCACCGCCGGCAAGGGTTGACGCTTCCCGGTCAAGGGTGAGGTAATCAAGCCCGACATCAACGAGGAACTGAAGGCGGTTGCGGATTTCCTTCAGGATTTGATGGGCGATGGTTCGCTCTTTCTCCGTGAGTCTCAAAGCGTCAAGCCATCGCAATGCTTCTTTGACCGACAATTGACAGACTTGGGCGATGTTCCAACGCCAAACCAATTCACGGGACGAGGGGCGCGGGGCGCGGGACGCGGTTTCTGAAGTTTCCTCGTTCCTCGTCCTCCGTCCATCGTCCCATTCCTGCGGGTCGTCGGCTGGGAAAGGCAGAGGTGTTTTGGGCTGCATTGCCGCTCGGACGGTCACTGCGAGGCTTTCTGGCTTCAACCTCGTCCCTTTACACGCTGGGCAAGGTCTCAAAGCCATGAACTTGCGCAATTCCTCACGCCATTCGTCGTCGCCGTTTTGGTAGTCTTCCTGCAAAATCGGGATGATGCCTTCAAAGAAAGTCGTGATAGTCCGATAGCGACCATAGCGGTTGACATAACTGACCCGAACGGGTCGGTCAGTGCCATACAGCAACACCCGCAGTTGCTCTTTCGTCAGGTCTTTGATAGGCGTGTGGATGCTGAAGCCGTAAGCCTCGGCGACCGCCTTCAGGATTTCTTTCTTGTAGTTGCTCGTGTAAAGTTTCCACGGCGCGATTGCCCCGTCGGCGATGGACAGGTTTTTGTTAGGGATGATGAGGTCAGGGTCAAATTCTGCTTTCGTGCCCAAACCGTCGCACTCAGGGCAAGCGCCGTAAGGGCTGTTGAAACTGAAGTTGCGCGGCTGCAACTCAGGGATGTTAATGCCGCATTCTGGGCAAGCAAAATGTTCGCTGAAAACCAATTCGCCGTTTTGGGACGCGGGGCGCGGGACGCGGGACGAGGTTTTTGTTGTCAGTTTTTCCGTCCCTCGCCCCTCGTCCCCCGTCCCATCAACTAACTGAACCACGACGATGCCTTGCCCTGCTTTCAGGGCGGTTTCAACGGAGTCATGCAAACGCGACCGAACTTCGGGCTTGACAACGATGCGGTCAACAACGATGTCAATCCAGTGTTGCTTGTATCGGTCAAGTTTCAATTGCAACGCCTCATCAACGGTCATCACTTGCCCGTCCACTCGAACGCGGACGAACCCTTGGCGGCGAATTTCCTCAAACAGGTGTCCGTAAGTGCCTTTGCGCCCTCGCACGATAGGGGCAAGGATATGCAACCGCGTCCCTTCAGGGAAATTCAAAATTTGGTCAACGATTTGCTCTGGTGTCTGACGGACGATGGGGCGACCGCATTTGTGACAATGGGGCGTTCCGATGCGGGCAAAAAGCAGGCGCAGGTAATCGTAAATCTCCGTCACCGTCGCGACCGTTGAACGCGGGTTGTGATGCATTGCCTTTTGATCAATGCTGATGGCAGGGGAAAGCCCCTCAATGAAGTCAACATCGGGCTTGTCCAATCGTCCCAAAAACTGCCTTGCGTAAGCGGAAAGGCTCTCCACATAGCGCCGCTGACCTTCGGCGTAAAGCGTGTCAAACGCCAAAGAACTTTTGCCCGAACCCGAAATGCCCGTGATGACGATGAGTTTCTCCTTGGGCAGCATAAGGTCAATGTTTTTGAGGTTGTGCTGACGGGCACCACGAATGATGATGAACCGCCCATCCTGCATCGCTTGGATCACCCCAACAATTTTGCGACACCCTACCACTCTCTTGCGGCTTACCTGTCCTTGCGCTATACTCAGGTGTCGATTAAGAGGAGGGGTTGCTATGCGTCCACATAGCATGATGATAAGTGCCCTCATTGGAATAATTTTGACCCCCTGTTGGGGGAGGTCAGGCACAAATTTATTTTGAGTGGCAGCCTATTGCTGGTGGGGCTTGGCAGAAGGTAGCAGAGGCAGGCTCCTTCAGTGGTCCTGTGCTTATTTGGGTCAAAGTAACTTTAGGGCAAAATGAATTTAACCCCTCAGTAACACGAGTGGAAATTCGGGAACAGGCTGACCATCCAGAGCCAACTCAGGAGGTTATCAACGGTTTTCGTTATTGTTTCCCCCAATCCGACCCTCAAAATGGCGTTTACTGGTTTGTTTCGGAGCGCCCTTGGTGGACGTGGAACCACCATAATGCAACTTACGAAGTCAAGGTATATTGGAATTACATGGTCCCCAATCCTCCCTTTGGCTATCGTGGGGCGAACCCTGCTCCTGTCAAAAAGAGCGCAACCCTTAATCTCCTTCTTGTCTCTGTCACTCCCCGGTATTTATTACTACAACCTTCTTTACCGGGGAGACAAGCACAATTACCTCGCATTAACTTGAGACTTTCTGACCAGCAAAAAGGTAAGGCAAATGTATTCGTTCAAATCTATGACCCTTTCTCGTCCTATCCTTTCTGCCCTGTCCGTTGCATTTCATTAATTATGGACCGACCAGGTTCAAAGACGATAGTTTGGGACGGTAGAGACAATGCAGGCAATTTACTCCCTTATGGCGTTTACAGCTACAATATCTTTGCTAAAGTTTTGGAATACCCCTATGGAGGGCATCAATTGCGGTCAAACTTTTTGCGCATCATTGAGGACCCCCAGCAAGGAAAAGAGACGAGATATGTGCAAGTTTGTGGAAATGCACAAGGGCGACAAGTTATCCCTTGCTTGGGTTATTGGTTAGAGGATAGCAAAAATTATTTGCCCAGGCAAGTTCAATTGCTCTATTTCGACCCAAGTGTGCGATTATTAAGGCAAGCGGATTGGGGAGGCAATTCAATTAGGTTAGGTTATAACGAAACGCCAATGATTTTCACCGTAAGACCGCCCGACAACGGACCAACTGATGGCTTTCATTACATCCTAATTTTGCCGACTGATAGATCATCTCAGCATTACGACCGCGGCCATCAAATCAAGGATGCCTTGCCTGTCGGCTTATTGGGCCTTTCCCATCGGTTCTGGATCAACCCTGGGCACGGACAGGGAATTACGGGCGTCATGGAACCTGGAGCATTATGCCGACAACACAATGGGCAACACCAAGAGCATCAAATTGCCTATCAACTGGCAGTGGCTTTACGAAACCTCTTGATGCAAGACAAAATCTTTGCTCACCAGGTGAGCAATAAGCGTTTCGTTATCCATAACAGACCCCGAACAAGAGTGATTAGCCTTAATGATCCTCAATTCCCACAAGAAAGCGAAGTAGTGTCACCCCACAGATATAGACAGCGGGCAAGATGGGCATGGATGAATTTGCGGCCTAACCAACATGAACCTGACTGGGCACATCATATCGTTGTGATACACCTGAATGCAGGTTCTGAAACTGCTAATGGTCACGAGATTTACTACGCCATTAGGCAGGATGGTAGCGGAGACAGTGAATCTTATCCTTTCTCTTCGCGCATCCATCATTTCTTTGACCAAAATAGCATTCGTGCCTGTCGTGGACTGCATTCCTGCAATGCAACAGAGGGAGCCGACAATATTTTGCGGTGGGGATATGGACTCTTTTGGTGGACTCGGCGGCGTTCTGCTATTTCGGCTAGTCTTCTTGAAACGGTCTTTATCACGAACCCTGGCGATGAGGATTTTATTCTTGACCCAACGAATCAGGCTTTAGTTGCCCAGTGTATACATCAAGGCATGGACGAGCATGTCAGAAATCGTCCGAGGTCAAGACCAAGATGACCAGGAGGTGCAACAAGATGTTGAAGCGATGGCGGGCATTAGGGACTCTTATTGTCACCATTGTCGTAGCCGTTTTGTGCTCGGTGTCCCACAAATCTTCTGGGCAAAATCAACAGGGTCAGTTGGAGCCTATGCTCATAGGGAGATTATATTGGGCTTCACCCGACAACATCTTTTTCTTCGGTAACCCAGAAAGCCAATCGTTTGGCGACACTTGCGGTTACTATCGCCTTCGAATCTCCACAGACTCTGTGCAAAAAGTCATGGATATCAATGATGTGCGGAAGTATCTTCTTGGTCCCCTTTCACCTGATGGCAGTCTAATTGCCTATGGTTATGGTGACGAAACAACGCCACCTGAGCAAGTTGGTTTTTATGTCATGAACCCAGATGGCACAAATCCCCGTCGGTTTTATTCAACCGCAGGGAACCTCGCTTGGCTCCCTGATAGCAAAACTATTGCTTATCTTGAAGACCGCGCAATTGAACTGAATGGAAGGTTACTTTCTGATCCCAGAGAGTTTTTGGTTTTTGTTGACATAGAAAGTGGGCAGGAAATTGATGCTATCCAAATAGACTAACGCCCACATTGCGACAGTGAAGTGAACCCTGAGAGGGAAGAGAGCGAATGTTCTAAACGCTGTAATGCAGGGCTACCATGCATCCTTTCTCAAGACATTTCCCGTCCTGGAGGCACAGGGACTTTCTATTTCTTTCCTGATGGGCAGCACATTCTTTACATAGATGAGGATCAAAATGGGGTTTCTAATTTCTTCGTCTTTGACCTTGCCACCCTCTCTTCAGAGCAGGTTTCCTTCTTTGACGGGGGATACGGAGTATTGGCGGAGGAATTTGAACTCGCACCTGACGGAACTGCTGTTGCTTTCTCCTATCCTTACTTGCAGGTCTTGAATCTTCAGAATGGCACTTTGTGGGGATTAGAGGAGCCCCTTGTGCCTAACGAACCGGAAGCCATGCACGAGGGTTTTTCATGGTCAAGGGATAGCCGATGGATTGCCTTTGTCAGGAGCACGGTCTTCTCCCCTGACATCCCGGAGGATAAGCCGTGGGAAGGGACAGTTAGAGAAGTTCCTAACCAGATTTGGATTGTTAGCAGGGATGGGCAACAGGTTAGATTAATCGCTGATTTGTGGGTGGACAATAGCGGGAAAGTCGTGAACCTGGCTGCCAATTGGCCTTCCGAGAAGCGCTATTATGCGAACAGGGTTAAGGTCAAGAAACTGGCGTGGAGATTTCCGTCGTCGTTAAGGGCAGCGTGGCACAAGCCGACAGAGAAGAGAAACCTTTGGCTTGCCCTTTTGATCGGGATAGGGTTAAGCATTTTAGTGCTCGTCAGGTTTGCGACATGGCGTTATCGCCACCACCATTCCTGCGCGTAAAGCGTGTCAAACGCCAAAGAACTTTTGCCCGAACCCGAAATGCCCGTGATGACGATGAGTTTCTCCTTGGGCAGCATAAGGTCAATGTTTTTGAGGTTGTGCTGACGGGCACCACGAATGATGATGTATCGGTCACCGCTCATAGGCAGTATCACCGTAAAAATTTTGATGCGCCCAGACAGGCGGACAAGGCGGCACAGAGATGCCTATAATTGCCGGGCGCAAAAGGAGGTGAGGGTGATGGTTAGGGCGACTTTGTTTTGTCCCCATTGCGGTCAGCCAGTGGAGCGGGTTTATTGCGTTTGGGAAAGCGTCCAAACATGGGTCGTGAGACGAAATGGTGAGGGTAACATTGTCAATGCCAGAGAGAAGTGGTATGGCGGTGACGAACTGAAAGCCATTTATTTTCAATGCGGTTGCGAACTGCCAAGGGAGTATTGGGACGAACTACTGGAGCAACTTGAATCGCTTGATTCATGACTTGCGCAACACGAGGATGAACTCGTGAGGATAGGCAATATAGTCGGCTTCGGAGACCTTAGCGAACTTGCCCGTCTTTTGGTCGCGAGTTCTGGGCAAAATCTTGGAAGGGATTTCCCTTAGGATGATCTCGTGCAACTCAAAGCCTAACGAAAGCATTTGCTCAACGAAAACTTGAGCGTTCAAAATTTCCACCCCGCAAAGGCGGGTGTTGCCGATGACAATGCAAGCATATCCCCCTCGTTTGAGCACCCGCCACATTTCAATAAAGCATTCCCGCATCTCCGTGAAGTAAACTGCTACTTCGTGGGCTTTCTTTTTGTTTCGCTCCTCCAATGCCGTCACAATTGCCTCGGCAATTTGGCTGCCCGTGAACACAGGTTTCCCATCGCAAGATGCTGTCCCGATGAACTGACGGCGGAACTCTCGCAAGTCTGTCGCTGTCCGATACCAAAGCACGGTCAATTGATGCAAGTCCGCATATTCGTAGGAGGTCACATAAGGCGGAGAGGTGATGATGAGTTGGGCTGACTCACTTGGCAAAGGCGGTTGGCGGGCATCAGCACAATATGGTTTCGCAGGCACATCCAATGCATTATTTCTCCGCAACAAATCCCAAAACTGCTGATTACCTGACTCCATTCGGCGGACATGTTGGAAAAAAGTTTGAATTGGCGAAGGGATGCGCTTTTTGAAGTCCCGGGTCGGCTTAACGCTGCGGTTGAGCCACCAAGAGCAGGGCTTAAGAATATGGGAAAGGGCGCAGCGGAAGAAATACCGAAGGTCTTCATCTGGTAGGTTTTCAATGGCGCCATGAAGCCGTATCAATTCCGACTTGACATTGGGCGGAAACCAGTAATCAAGGCGTTGCTCCACAAGTGTCTCCTCTAATCGCTCCCGCAGGATAAAGAGGGACGGTTGCTCATGTTCCCTCAAAGATTTCTCCAAGGAGGTAATGGCGCTTCTTAAACAAACTGGTTCAATTGGGGTGACTTTTGCTTTTGTGACCAGATAAGCGACAGGGTTAATGTCCACTCCCACAGACGGTCGTCGGTGTAACTTTGCTTCCACCAAAGCCGTCCCCGAACCCATGAAGGGATCAACAACGAGAGCACCTTCGGCAGAGAAATCAGAGATCAGGCGGGCGGCTAATTGGGGGATGAATTTGGCGGGATAGCGGTGATAGCCATGGGTGGCGTAATTAGTTTGGCGTTGAGTTAGCCCCGCAAAACTCCAAGATGGGTCGGGCGTTAGAGCCTCAAAATGCTTCAGGATGCTTTCTGCTGTCCATTTCTCCTGCACCACCGCCTTCACTTCAAAGCACCTCCAACCATTTCGCCAAATCATCGGCGATATTGTTGATGGGCTGAAAAACGGAAGTCCCATGATGCAATTCTTCCATCGTGAAAAGGTAAACGCGGTCGTAAAGTGCCATCGCTAACCGCACGCTTTTGCTGGCTTCGCCGTCATGAAGGGCATAGCGTAGAAAAACTTCATCCAAAGTGATGAAGCAAAAACGAATACCCCGTCCCCTTAAGCGCTCTGCCCAGAACAAATCTTGCTGGTAGCGCTCCGCCGCCGACTTGCAACTGTAGGCGGCTATCACCCTGCGAATGTCTTCCCCGTCAACCTGAAGGGCGACCATGTCCACCTGAGAAGGGGCGATGACAGGTTGCCGCAATTCCCCCTTCTGCCAGACTCGCTCAGCAAGGATGCCCTCTTTCAACCAATTCTCCAATTCACCCCAACGCTTTATCGTCACTTGCCCTTTCAGTTGCTGGTTAGCATCCACAAGTTGCTGGACATATTTTTGAGCGATGTGTTCAAAAGCGGCGCCGCTGGCGGATTTCCAACTTTGTTCCGAATAGCCTTGTTGAAGCCACCAGTCATGAACTGCCTGCCACGCTTGTCCGGGGTTACCAAGGTCTTGCAGATTTCGCCAAAAAGCGTCGGCGAGGAGTTGCCATTGCTTCCCCTTTGCCATCCGCTTTATCACCCCGCTCCATTTTGTCCCACACACTTTTCATCGTTGTCATGGGACTATGCCATTTCGCTTTGCGCCTGACGACGGAAATTAGCGTTCCAAAAAGTCACTGACGGGAGCAAAACTTTTTCGGTGGATAGGGCAAGGACCGAATTGGCGCAAGGCAGCAAGATGCTGTCGGGTCGGGTAGCCTTTATGCTGGGCGAAGCCATATTGGGGGTAGCGGCGATCGTAGGCGAGCATCAAGCGATCTCGGACGACTTTGGCGATGATGCTGGCGGCGCTGATAAGCGGGCAAATTTCGTCACCATCCACGAGGAACAAGGTAGGAACGCCCAAGTCGCCGAGGCAGTCACCGTCCACCAAGGCTAAGTCTATGCGAGTAGCGAGGGGTGAGGAGCGAGGAGTAAGCCTGTTGAGGGCGCGGCGCATGGCTAAGAGGGTGGCTTGGCGGATGTTGAGGCGGTCAATTTCCGCTGGCGAGGCTTTGCCGACGGCAAAAAGGGCACCACTTTGGCACAACAGGCGAAATAATTGCTCTCGTTGCTCTGGCGAGAGTTGTTTGCTGTCACGCAAAAGGGGCGGTTCAGCCAAGAGGAGTTCATGCAGTCCTGTCCTTTGTCTCGTGCCCTTTGTCCCGTGCGGCGGCAAGAGGATAGCAGCAGCGACAACAGGTCCAGCCAACGGACCGCGCCCTGCTTCGTCTATGCCCACCAAAGTCCAACCCATTGTCAGCCATTGTTGCAACCGTTTCCGCGCTTCCTCAGGCGTCCATCGCTCCCCTCGCATCGCCAAACGACCTCACTTTCCACCTGTCCAAGAAGCGCTCACGGAACAACCGTCAAGGGCACTTTCAGTGTCAGTTCGGCGGGCGCCAAACAGCGTCGGTCATCGCAGGCTTGGAACCGCAACCGCAAGGTCAACACATCGTCACCCTGCGCATCGGGTTTGGGGCGCAACCAAAGGACGAAGGTGACTGTCCCTTCATAAACCCGCACGGGAACATCGGCGAAGGATAAGCGGACTTCTCTTGCGGTGGGCGCTTCTACTCGCTCTATCGTCACCAAGCGGCTTTCGCCCGAAAAAGTCGTCGGTTGCAAGTTGGGTTGCGGTTCCACGCTGTTGATGTGCCAACCCTTTGCGAGGGCGAGGTGCACTTTGAGCGGAACCGTTTCGCCTGCCTGCAAGCGCAACCGATCGGGCTCCGTCCAGATGCGTTCAATGGGGCGCTCCGTTGGGGCGATGGCTTCCTTGCGGTTTCTTTGCCATTCGTCTAAGGTGATCAGGAGCGTCATTGCCCCACGCGGGACGCGCACCATCAAACCGCCGAACGCCGAGAGCGTCTGCTGAGTGATTTGGGCGTAGCGGTCATCGCCCGTCGCATTCGCCAGCCGCAGCAACCCAAGGGTAGCCATCCCGTTGGGGGAGGGTTCGGCGCCATCAATGGCGGGTTTGCTGCGGGCGAGCAAATCCTTCCGCTGCGTCGTGAACCAAAAGCCGCCTTCCCTTTCGTCCCAAAACAGTCGCACCATCGTGTCGGCAAGTTCGCGTGCCCGTCGCAGCCACTTTTCATCGCCCGTGACTTCGTGAAGTTCCATCAAAGCGACAAGCAAGTAAGCGTAATCGTCCAGCATCCCATCAACTTTTGCGACGCCGTTGCGGTAACTGTGCCAAAGCGTCCCATCGGGTCGGCGCATCATCGTCCACAAAAATTCAGCGGCTCGTTCAGCGGCGTGCCGATAAGTTGCGTCGCCGAGAAAGCGATAGCCCAAGGCGAAACTGCGCACTATCAAGGCGTTCCAACTTGTCAGCACTTTATCGTCGCAATGGGGTCTTGGTCTTTTGTTTCGCGCTTCCAGCAACTTTGCCTTCCATTCATCCAATTTCGCCCAAAGTTCGTCGGCGCTCATGCCCAGCGTCTTCGCACAGTTCTCCACAGGCGCTCGCAGCAAATTGGGGATGCAACCGTTGTAACCCGTGTGGGGGTTGACAAAGTTAGGTTCGTCGCTGATGCCGTAGATTTTGCAAAACAGGTTGCCCTCCTTTTCGCCCAAAACCGCCGTCACTTCGTCGGGACGCCAAAGGTAGAAAGCGCCTTCTTCTTTGTGGGGACTGGGGATCGGGGACCGGGGACTGTTAGGTGGGAGGCTTTCGGCGTCAAGGGCGGAGTAAAAAGCGCCTTCTGGGGAAGTCATTTCCCGCAGGACGAAGGCGTAAGTCTCTTGGGCGATGCGTCGGAAAAAGCCATCGCCGCTCAGGTGAAACGCCCACGAGTAAACTTGCGCCAGTTGGGCGTTGTCATAGAGCATCTTCTCAAAGTGGGGCACAAGCCATTTTTCGTCCACGCTGTAGCGATGGAAGCCGCCGCCGATGTGGTCGTAGATGCCGCCATGCGCCATCTTCCGCAAAGTCAAATCAATGGCTTCCCACAACGGCAGCCGACGGGTCGCTTCGTAACGGCGGAGCAAAAACTCCAAGGCTTGATGGGGCGGGAATTTGGGGGCGCCGCTGAAACCGCCGTGCGTTTTGTCTAACGAGCGCAACAACGCGTCTTCCGCCGCCTTGAGGACCGTCGCCATCGTGCGGGCGTCCAACGGTTGAGCGACAGGCACGGTCATTGAAAGTTCGGCAGAAATAGCGCGGGCAACTTCGTCGGCGGCTTGCAAAACTTTTTGGCGTCCCTCCCGCCACAATCGGGCGATTTCCAGCAAGATGCGTTTGAATTGTTCAGGCGGGAAGTAAGTGCCGCCGAAGAAGGGTTTGCCATCGGGCGTCAGGAAAACGGACATCGGCCAGCCACCGTGACCGTTGGTGAAAATCAGGACGGCGCGCATGTAAAGGTCGTCCACATCGGGGCGTTCTTCACGGTCTACTTTGATGCTGACGAAGTGCTCGTTGAGGATGGCAGCGATTTCGTCGTTTTCAAAACTTTCCCGCTCCATCACATGGCACCAGTGACAAGTGGAGTAGCCGACGGATAGGAAAATCGGCTTGTCTTCCCTTCGGGCTTTCTCAAAGGCTTCATCACTCCAAGGGAACCAGTCCACCGGGTTGTCGGCGTGTTGCAGCAAATACGGGCTCGTCTCGTTGGCGAGGCGATTAAGGCGGCGTTTTTGGTGCATGGCAATCCCTCCGAGCACAAGGATGACGACGGTGACGACGGAAAGCAAGCCGACCGGGAAGGTAAGGCGGGAAAACTTTTTCGGGCGCATCGTTCCTCGCCTCCCTTTCTCTTCACACCGCCAAAGTGTGTCGGACGGTCAAAAAGGTGAGGAGCAGGACAGCGAAACCGACGACAATGAGCCAATGCAACGCCGCCACTTCCCATCGCTTCACCCATCGGGCGTGCAAGTAGGCGGCGAAAATCGCCCAAGTCATCAGCGACGCCAAGACCTTTGGGTCTGCGCCGATGGGACGCCCTTCCCATTTCGCCCAGATGACGCCGACCATCATTCCCAGCGTCAGCAAGGGCAATCCGATCAAAACCCAACGGCTGGCGAGATGCTCCGTCGCTTCCAAGGGCGGTAACTTTCGCAAAAACGCCAGAGGGCGTTTTCGCTTGAGCGACCAGAGGGTGAGCAGGTGAGCGACAGCGGCGCCGAAGGAAAGCGTCAAGGCGAAATAACCTGCCATCAACAAGCCGACATGCACGAGCCACAAATCGCGGCGCAAGGGAGGAGACAGCCGAACGGGCTCGCCGATGGCGCTGAAAGTCAACAAGACGGCGCTGAGGGGCAAAAGGAACGCCGCAGGCACTTCCATCCGCTGCACTTTCCACTGCCATAGCCCTCCCGCAACGATCAACCCGCTCAGTAACGCAGCGACGGCTTCGGGCGTGTTCAGGCGAAGCCAACCCGTTGCGATGCCTTCGGCGATGAAGAGGGCATGACAGACGGCACCGAAAAGGCATAAGGAAAAGGGCGCAAAAGGCAACCGATAATGAGGTCGCCACAAAGTCAGCAACACCGACCCTGCCGAAACGAAGTAACTGACTGCTGCGAACCAACCGAAAAGTGCCCAAACGAATTGCAACGACTTTCACCTCGTTCGGGCTAAAAGACCTCACGACCCAGAAGTTGTCGCAGGACTTCAGCGGCTTTGGGGCGACGGGGCGAAAAAAGCCACTCTACCCTCACCCAAAAGCCCTTGAGGACCGACGACCGCACTACGCCTTCCGTCAGAACTTCTTCCCGATAACTTCTCCCTCGTTTGCGCAACACCCGCAGCCGCTTATTGGGCAAGTCCACAAACCAAATTTCCCGCACGCCGATGCTTCGGTAGTCCAATTCCCGAGCGAGGATATCGGAGGGGCGGTCGGTCGGCGAAAGGATTTCAATGACGAGGTCAGGCGCTCCATAGACGCCCTTTTGCCGAACGATAGACCGACGCGATAAGCGGACAAAAAGCAAATCAGGCAATCGGGCGCGATAGGCGTGGATGCGGACGGCTGTCCGTGAGCCCAAGACAATGCCTAATCCCAGTATCTCCACATACATGCCCACGAGGCGGGCGAACCAGCCAAACAAGTCTTCGTGCTCTAACTCCGCTGCCATCTTAGCAATCACCATCCCGTCCACGAGTTCCACATCGTCGTCTTCTCCGAACATGTCCACGAACTCCTCAAAGGTCAAAGGTCGGGGTGGGATGAAAGCGACCCATCGTTCCCGAACTTGCCGCAAGTTTTCAAGGCTCAACACCATCGTCGCTCCCTCCATCGGTTGCGGCTCACTGCACCTTGAGGGCTTCCTCTATCGCCTTTTTGAGCCCTTCTTCATCAAAGCCCGCTTTCAGGTAGCGGATTTTGCCGTCTTTTCCGATGACGACATTTGTCGGGACACCCACCACACCGTAAAGTTGGGCGACTTTGCCGTCCTCGCTGGCGTCCACTAAGACGGTGTAGGTGAGTTTGTGCTTGCCGACGAACTCGCGGGCGCGTTGGAAGGCATCGCCTTCTGCCCAAACTGCCACACCGAGGACGACAACGCCTTTGCCCTTGTAGGTTTGCCAAAAGTCCTTCTCCAAACGCGGAGCCTCCGCGTTGCACGGTCCTCACCAGTGGGCGAAGAAGTTGAGGACGACGACTTTGCCCTTTAAGTCGCTGAGTTTGACCTTGCGTTTGCCGTCAACGGTGGGCAACTCAAAGTCGGGGGCGGGTTGACCAATGGCGGCACCTTGCGGTTGCTTTTGTTCTGTCGCTTGTTCCAACTGCTGTCGCAGGGCTTGGACGATGCGAAGCCAAGTTTGCAAAGGGGCAAGGTAGGGGCTGTCTTTGAATTGGCGTTGAAATTCGGCGATGGCGTTTTCGGCGGCGTCCAAGGCTTCTTTCCTTGGCTCACGCAACAAGTTGATGCCGACTTTTTGGTGGATGGCTTTAAGGGCTTGTAGTTCTTTGAGCCGTTGGGCGAAAGTGGGTTCGTCCAGTGGCTTGACACTTTGCAAGTCCAATTGGATGGTGGCGGTCAAAGCATTTTGGGGCAATAAAAGGACGCCCTCTCGCCGAATCCGCACGACCAGACCCGTTTGGGCGCTGACCCAAAGGGAGTCGGCAATTTTGGCAAACTGCACTCCTTCCATTTCTGGCACCGACACGGGTTTCGGGAGGGAACGGCTAATGAGCCAGCAGAGGGTCTCACCCACTTTTTCCTGCCCTCGCACCTGATAGCACACTTCCGCATCAACTTCAGGGCGCGGCAGCAACCGTTCTTTTGCCGTCCATTCCTTCCCTTCTTGCAAGCGATCAAGGGGCACGAAGTAAACGGGGAGAATCCGCAGGAAGTTGGCGAGGAAAAGCAACGGGGGCGATTCTGAGACGACTTGCTCAAAAGGCGGCACGGCTTCCTCGCCGCTGACACTGATGTCCAAAAAGCGTAGGGCGGCTTCAGGGGGGATGGGGCGGTCGGGAATTTGGGGTTGGAAAATCCGAAGGCTGGCGACGGTCGCTTGTCCTTTCTCCGTCACTTCCGTGACCAAATCAACGACCTGCACGGTGGCAGTGATGCTTTGCTGTCCTTGTTGCAGTTTCGCCTCGCCGCTGTAGCGCAACTCCATCCCTCGTTTAAGGGGCGTTTGTGCTGCGGCGAGAAGACTAAACCCGACGACTAATGCCAGCAACCAACGCATCCTTCCTCGCCTCCTTGCTGAATTTGGCTTACGGCGATAAGTTTGCGTCTTCCGCCTCCGTTTCGCCAAACAACTGGGACGCCACATTTAAGGCGCCATCGGAATGCGCCAAGCGTTTCAATTGCGTCAGGGGGCGATGGAGGAGGCGCATCGCCAATGCCCGCATCTTGGCTTCTATTGCCTGTCGCTCCCGCTCGGAAAGGTGGGGCAGTTCGTCAAAAAGTTCCTGCGCGGCGACCTTGGCTTGCTCGTGGGCTTGTTGCACCAAAGAGACGATCAAGGGTTTGGCACGGCGTTCTCCCAACCAATGGGTGAAGTGGCGCAGTTCGGCATCAATCAGGGCTTCCACCTTGGGCACTTCTTTGCGCCGTTCCTCCAGATACTCGCGGACGACTTGCTCCAAGTCGTCAATGTCAAAGAGGAAAACACTGTCCAAGTCGCCGACACTCGGTTCAATGTTTCGGGGGACGGCGATGTCAACGAGGAAAAGGGGGTGGTAACGGCGCTGGCGCATCGCTTCAGCGACCATCGGGCGTGTCAGGACAAAGTTTGGAGCACTGGTGGACGCAATCACGATGTCCGCACGGGAAAGTTGCTCGGTCAACTGTTCAAAGGGAACGACTTGCCCTCGCAACTTTTGTGCCAACTCTTGGGCACGGGCGAGGGTGCGGTTACAGAGAAGCAAAGTTTGTGCCCCCGCTTGAAGGAGGGCTCGGGCGGTGTCCGTGCCCATTTTCCCTGCTCCGACCAACAGCACAGTGCAGGTGCGCAAGTCAGCAAAAATTCGGCGGGCTAACTCCACAGCGGCACCGCCGACAGACATCGCCCCTTTGCTAATCCCTGTCTCCGTTCGGGCGCGCTTGCCGATTTTGATGGCGCGGCGGAACAGTTCGCCCAAGTAAGGACCCACCGCCGCCAGTCGCTGGGCAACTTCCAAGGCTTCCTTCACTTGTCCCAAGATTTGAGTCTCGCCCAGCATCATGGAATCCAAACCGCAGGCGACGCGGAAAAGGTGACGAGCGACTTCGCTTTCTCGGTAGGCGTAAAAGCGTCCCTGAAGTTCGTTCACTTCTATCCCGAAAAATTCCGCCCACCAATGGACGACTTGCCGTTCCGAAAGGAGCGAGGTCGTCGCCAAGTAAATTTCGCTGCGGTTGCAAGTGGACAGCAAAACGACCTCGCCTCCGCTTTGTCGCCGAAAATGCTCGTAGGCGTCCGCCAATCGTTCGTCAGCGAACGCCACCTTTTCCCGCACTTCCACCGGCGCAACTTTGTGATTGGTGCCGACGACCAACAGGTGCATAAGGGTCATCTCCACTTGCGACGGCAACCCTTGCGTCTCTTACAACGCCCCTCAGCAACTTTTCGCTTTGCCTTTTCATTTCATCCTTCAAAGACCCCGTTCCTGTGCTTCCCGTTGGGTGAAAGGGACGATGACGATGCCAAAAGTCATGTCCATGCGTTTTGGGATGGGCAAAGTTTCGTCCAACGCCCTGTCAATGAACTCCCAGCGCTTGGCATAGTTTTTCCCGCGAAAGTAATCGGTGATGACGATGACATCGGCATGCTCATCATCGCCTCTGGGCACGACCCGCAACCGCAGCCCATACTTGGGCGGGATGCGAGGGCGTAAGATTTTCCGCAGCAGACGCGCTACCACTTTTCCCTTTGAGCGATCGCCTCTAACCATGCGATAACCCTCCTTAGGGCATCAAAGAAATCAACGGCTTCCGAGCGCCCGTAAGGCTTGGGCGCATAGCGCATCTCCGCGCTCCAAATCCTCGTCACCCGTTCAAAGGCTTTAAAGACATCAGGTTCATCGCGCATCCGCTCAGTTAACCCTGTGCCTTCTAAAAGCCGCCAAAGGTCGTGGGTTTCGTATTCAGGCGGCAGGATTGCTAAGCCTTTGATTCGGCAAAGAAGTGCCTTTAGCCGACATTCTATAGCGTAGCCCGCCAGGTAGATGGCGTTGTGCCACCGCTGAGGACGCAGCAAAAAGCGGGCGTCTTCCAATGCTCGTCTTGCCGCTTGCTCAAACGCCGTCCTCGTTGTCCTTCTCCGCCTCATCTCCGCCACCTTGTTGGGTGGCGGTCATCGTCAAACATGCCCGCAAAGTTTCTCGCGCCGCATGCAAATTACCGTCTCGCAAATGTCGCCAAATTTCGCTTTCCCAAACCCTTTGCACGAATCGGCGGCGGGCAGGAATGGAAGGAAGTTTTTGGCGGATTTCGTCCTTCAACTCGCCCAAAAGGGAGGTCAACGCCCCGATTTCATTGCTGAAAAGGTTCTCCAAAAACAACCGCACCTGCCGGGCGAAAGCAGGGCTGTTGCCCGAGGTGGAGACAGCGATGACCAATTCGCCTCGCCGAAGGATGGATGGCATGAAGAAAGAGCAAAGGTCGGGCACATCGGCGACATTGCACCAAAGGCGGCGGGCTTGGCAATCGGCGAAGACTTGACGGTTGACGGCGTTGTCGTCAGTGCAGGCAAAGACAAGGAAGGCACCGTCCAACACCGACGCCTCGTAAGGTTGCGGAAGCCAACACACTTGCCCTCTTTGCGCCAGTGCCTTCAGTTCGTCATTCACCTGCGGGCTGACGATAACGACCTCAGCGCCACATTCCAACAATTGCTGCACCTTTTGTGCTGCCACTTCTCCGCCGCCGATGACGACGCAGCGTTTCCCTTGCACTTTGAGCATGACAGGCAACAAGCGTTCCGCCATCGCCATCACCACCATCGCCGCACCAACGGTTCTGTGTCGTGGCTGATAGCCATCACGGTTGATAGATGTCGTGGTTGGCAGCCACTCCGCCATGGGAGACGGGACAAGGGAAGGGTCAAGCGGCGACTTTGCGCGAGCCCTTGCCCTTCAGTTTTCTAACAGGGACGGCTTGCATCGCTTTCACCACTTCTCGGATGCGACGGATGCCCGAAAGCAATGCTCCCAACAGCACCATCGCCACACCCAACCAGACGAGGTTGACGGCAGGCTTGCGTTGGACATTAACGACGATGAAGCCATTGTGTCCTTGCAACCCTTCAATGCCGCGAATTTGAAAAGTGACGGTGCGCTCTTCGGCGTTGATGCGCTTGATGCCGACTTCAATGTTGCGGTCGGCGATTTTGTCCGTGCCCTCGGCGATGCCGCCCGTTTGCAGCCGCCAGAAGGGTTTGAGGGTGTAGGTGCGTTGACCGTCACTGAGCGTCACGACCGCCGTGATTTTTTCAGGCATGCCCATGATGGGTTTCCCGCTCAATTCAAACCGCTCAAAGCGAATCTGAAAGTTGCCAATTTGCGCCGCTTCGCCTTTTGCAAGGGTTACCGTCCCTGGTTCCTGAAACTCAACGGGCTCAATGTAGATGTCGTGGGTGAGGTAGCGTTTGATAAAGGGTTCGCGCACCCGTCCAAAGTTGGTGTCCCAGAAAATGGGATTGGCGGTGAAGGCGGGTTGAGGGTGCTCGCTGTCCATCCGATAGGCTTGCAGTTGCGCTTCCAGTTTGCCATCAGGGCGAGGTTTTAAACCCGTGAAAGTGAAGAGGTAGCCAAAGGCAGCACGGTGTTCGCCAGTCGGGATGACCAACTGGCGGGAGGAGGCGCGCAACTCTGAGCCGACGACACCCAAAAGGAAAATGCCCAAACCCAAATGCGCCAAATATGCGCCGATAGTTAAAGGGCTTTGTTTCGCCCGCAGGTAAAGCGCCCAAAGGTTGCCGACGATGCAAATGGACGCTGCCGCCACCAACGCCAGCGAGATGAGTTGGCGGATGCCGAACAAAAAGGCGACTAACGCCACGAACAAAGCGATGTTGACAATCAGCCAAGGCACGGAGGCTTTCCAAAGTCGCCATGCTTCTGCGTCTTTAGGGCGAACGACGACCAGCAAAGGCATAAACGCCAAAAGCAGGCACATCACCGACGCAATGGGAAAACTGGCTCGGTCGTAAAAGACCCGCTCCACGCCGATGTCCTTGAGGTGCTTGAACCCGACGGCTTTGCCGATGACCGTCACCCAAGGCAGCGACAAACCGATGAAGACGATGAGGGCAAAGACCATCAACACCCAAGTGCCCGCATAAGCGAAGAAGGCAAGGGAGGTCGTGTCGGTGATGACGGTCGGTTTGTCCGACGAAGTCAACTCCTTCCGCCGTCGGAAAAAGAGGGCGAAACTGGCGATGGTCAGGAAAGTCAAGATGAAAAGCACCCACCAAGTGATGGCAGTCGTCGTGAAATTGTGGACGGATTGAATGAAACCGCTGCGGGTGACGAAGGTGGCGTAATAAGCCGTCAGGAAAGTTGTCAGCGCCAAAAAAGTCGCCAATGGCAATGCCCCTTTGGTGCTTCGGTGGGCAATCAAGCAATGCATCAAGGCAGCGCAACCCAGCCAAGGGATGAAGGAGGCATTTTCTACAGGGTCCCATGCCCAGTAGCCGCCCCAACCCAGCACTTCATACGACCAGACACCGCCCAAAGTGATGCCCAAGCCCAGTTGGAAAGTGCCCAAACAGGCAGCGGGTAACGCATAACGCGTCCAGCCTTGCCAGTCTTTGCGCCACAAACCTGCCACCGCCAAGGCAAAGGGCATCGCCATCGCCGAGTAACCAGCAAACATGTTGGGCGGGTGGATTGCCATCCAAGGGTTTTGCAAGAGCGGGTTAAGCCCTCGCCCATCCGACGGAGCGGGCGAAAGGACAAGGAAAGGGTCTTCTATCGCCGTGTTCAAAATCGGTTTGAGCCGCACGCCCGCCTCCGCCAGTGCCGCCGCAACGCCGGGAACGCCGACAGGAAGCAGAAGCAAAAAATTCAGCCCACTCAAAATTGCCAGCGCCGCTGTCTCGTAAGGTTGAGCGAACTTGCGTAAGAGCAACCCCCAAAGCGTCGTGAACAATGCCCAAAGCAGCCAAGTGCCCGCCTGCCCGCCCCATAAAGCGGCGATGCGGTAGAGGGTCGGCAAATCGCGGTTGGTGTAGTCGTGCACATACGCCACTTCATAGCGCTGCGTCAAGATGAGCCACCAAAGATACGCCATCGCAGCGGCGATAAAGATGCCCATCAGCAGATACCAACGGCGTGCCTTGCCCAATGCTCCGCTTGCCTCCATCCCTTTGCCATCCCGTTCTTCCGTCCCTCGTCCCTCGTCCTTCGTCCCGTGCCGATATGTCTCTGCCCGCCAGTAATGCCAAGCCGCCATAAGCGCCGTCAACATCGCCATCCAGACAAAAATTCGTCCAAGCCACATTCTCGTCGCCTCCTTATTTCAAGCGCTCCAATTCGTCCACGAAGGCTGCCACCTCGCCCTGCCATCGGTAACGGGCACATCTGTTCATCTGTCACGCTTTTCAACGCCTCAACATGGAACTTGCAGGGTATCGCTTATTTGCCCTTGCCTGTTTTGGGGTGCCCTTCATACTTGGACGGGCACTTGATGAAGAGGCGGTCGGCTTCAAAGACGCCATCCCGATAACGCCCGATAACGACCGCCATCGGCGTCTGCTCAAAACCGCCAGGAGGAACGAAGTTGGGATTGAGCCGCACCAAGCATCGGTTGCCCTTCGTGTCCGTCGCCTCAAATTCCATCGCACCCGTCTCGTGGTCATAGTGGCGCGTTTGATGGTTGACGAAGACGGCGACCCGAACCGTCCCTGTTAACTGTTTCGCTTGGTCAAAGGTGACATAAGGCTGCATTGCGCCCCGAAGGGAAAATGCCCCGTAAGCGAGCAATCCGATGGCGGCGACCGCTGCCCAAAGTTGCCACCGACCTTGACGAGCCATCGTCGCTGACACCTCCATGTGCCGTCAGTCGTCTGGGAGTTCCTCTCGCTCTATCGTTCGCCAACGGCTTTCCAGCCGCCAAAGGTAAGCCATCAACGCCAGCCAAGTGATCAGCCATGCCAAGAAAAACGGCAGCGCTTCAGGCATCGTTCCCGACCCCCGATTTAGCGGGATGCCGCCATCAACCGCCGCTCCGCCAATTCCAAAGTTGCCCGCAGCCGAACGAGTTGGACGAACAACAAACCCATGCCCAATGTGGAAAGCGCCAGCACTGCCCGATAGGAAGCATCCAGCCCGCCTCGGGCGATGATGCCCGATGGGTGCAGGCTCACTTGTTGGATGGCGGGCAAGTAAGGGACAACCCAATACAGCATCAATGAAGCGCCAGAACCCAAAATGGCGTAGACGGCGCTGACGGATGCCCGTCGTTCCTCATCCACCGCTCCCCGCACCAACAAATAAGCCGTGTAAGTGAGCAAAACCATGAACATCGTCGTCTGGCGTGGGTCCCAGTTCCACCAAGCGCCCCATGCCAGTCGGGAAAACCAAGCCCCCGTCACCGTCGCCAACACGGCATACAGCCATGCCACTTCAATCGTCGCCGCCCCCAAAGCATCCCAACGCAACCGTCGCGTGCGTAAATAGGCAACCCCGAAACCTGCAGCGACGACGAAGGCGACGAAGGAGATGATGGCAAGGGGGACATGGACGAAGACAATTTTGGCGATGTGTCCGTTGCCGTAGAGGCGTTGGAACTCGGCAGCGGGCGGCACCCAAAAGAAGGCTAAAGCAAATGCCACGAGCAACAAGGTGCCTGCGATGGCGGTCAACATCTGTCCTCGCTGTCGGCGCATCGGTGACGCCTCCTGAGACGACGTTTGTCGTCGCCAAAAGTATGCCATTTGCCCAAAGGGCGTGTGTCGGGAAATTCCCCGATGCAAGGGCGCTACACTTTGGCTTCAGGGGTGAAGGGAGATGAGTTATGCGACGATGTGGGCGTATGGGTGGGACTTTGTGGATGTCGGCATCAGCAAGGCGGTGCGGGAACTGAAGTCGGTAGGGTTGGATGCTGTCTCCGTCGCCGCCAAGTATCACACCGTTGAACATCTCCGTCCTCGCGCCCGACGGGAGCGATGGTTCGTCGCCCGCCACGCTGCCTGTTATTTCCGACCGACGCCCCACCTTTACCGCGCCACGCCCCTCAAACCCACCGCCTCGCCGTTGCTAAAGGACGGCGATTTGTTCGGGCAAATTTGTGAGGCTGCCCAAAAGGTTGGGTTGAAGGTCATCGCTTGGACGGTGTTTTTGCACGACACCCGTTTGGGCTTGATGCATCCTGATGCCTGCATGGTCAACTGCTTCGGCGATGTCTACACCTCCAACCTTTGCCCTGCTAACCCTGCAGTGCGCGAGTTTTGCAAGGCGTTGGTGCGCGACTTATCGCGCTATCCGTTGATGGCGATTGAAGCGGAAAGTTTGCACTACGGAGGCATCGGTCACTTTCACGCCCACGAAAAGATCGGCGTCATCTTGGGCGAAGCGGGCAACTTCCTTTTGGGGCTGTGCTTTTGTCGCCATTGTCAAGCCCAAGCGAAGCGCAACGGCGTGAACGCTGCGAGTTTGCGCCGCACCGTCACCAAACTTTTGCAGCCAACCTTTGAAACGGGCAAACCGCCCGCCGAAAGCACCGACGAACTTTTTGACCGCCATCCCGATTTGCGCGCCTTCGCCGACGCACGGGAACGGGTCGTCGCCGATTTGGTCGCCGAAGTGGCAGCAGAAAGCAAAGTCCTGCTTTCCTTCATCTTGATGGGCTCGCGTTGGGACATCGGCGCTTCCGCCAATTCGCTGAACGGCAGCGTCGCTCGCTTTGAAATCCTCGCCTACACCTCGTCCTCGCAGGAAGTGGCGCAACGGACGAAAACAGCGCTGCGGGAGATCAAGGAGGGCGAACGACTGGTCGTCGGGTTGCAAACTTATCCGCCTGCCGCTCCCGATGCAGCGACGCTGAAAGCCAATGTGCAAGCGGCGTGGCAAACAGGGGCTCGTTGCCTTTCGTTCTACCACTACGGCATCATGCCGCCAGCGAATTTAGCGTGGGTCGCCGAAGCGTTGGCTTCGGTTCGGTCGTGAAGCCGCCAGAAAAATTCGGCAAGAAGGTTCGGAAGGCTGAATGAAAAAGCGTGTTGCGGCTGGTCGCCGCTCCAACACGAGGTTGGTGCTGCGTCGGCTCGTCTCTGGTGCTCTCTCGTTGGGACGGCTTTGCGACAACTTCATCCGACCTTCAAGCGTCGGCGAAAAAAATCGGAAGCAATTAATCACGCCATCAGGGACGACGAAGCGGGGGCGACAGCGGGCAACGATTGAGGAAAGCCTTGCAAAGCGACGGGCAGCACTTCGTCCATGTGGCGGACGAAGATGAGTTGTAACTCGCGGTTGATTTTCGCTGGCAAATCGTGCAAGTCCTTCTCGTTCTCTTGGGGCAAGATGACGACTTTCAAACCCGCTCGGTGTGCTCCCAGCAACTTCTCTTTGATGCCTCCGACAGGCAGGACTTTCCCCCGCAAGGTGATTTCGCCCGTCATGCCCACCTCGTGGCGGACGGGCAAGCTCGTTAATGCCGAAACGAGAGCGACAGCGATAGTCACGCCCGCAGAGGGTCCGTCTTTGGGAATTGCTCCTGCCGGGACATGGATGTGCACATCGGTCTTTTCGGTGAACCGATCCCGCAAGCCCAAGCGGGCGATGACGGAGCGGGCGTAAGTGAGGGCGGCTTTGGCGGACTCTTGCATCACCTCGCCCATCTGCCCTGTCAGCACCAACTTCCCGCTTCCTTCCAACAGGACAACCTCCACAGAAAGGACATCGCCGCCGACGCCCGTCCAAGCCAAAGCGGTTGCGACACCAATTTCGTCCCGTTCTTCTTTTTCGCCCAATCGGAACTTGGGCGGACCCAAGAATTTCGCTAAGTTGGACGGTGAAACGCGCACGGAGACATCTTTGCCGCGAGCGACTTGCACCGCCACCTTCCGCATGACGCCCTGAATTTGCCGCTCCAAGTTCCGCACGCCTGCCTCTTGCGTGTAGTGTCGGATGATGTGTTGGAGGGCGGCTTCCGTGAAAGTCAAGTGCTGCGGCTTCAGCCCATGACTCTCCAAATTTTTGGGGATGAGATGGCGCAGAGCGATTTGCACCTTCTCGTCCTCCGTGTAGCCAGGGAAGTGGATGATTTCCAGTCGGTCGCGCAAAGCGGGTGGGATGGTGTCAGCGATGTTGCCTGTCAAGACAAACAGCACCTCGCTGAGGTCAAAGGGCACTTCAATATAGTGGTCGCTGAAGGCGTTGTTTTGCTCAGGGTCTAAGGCTTCCAACAAGGCGGCGGCAGGATCACCTCGCCAGTCTACTCCCAGTTTGTCAATCTCATCCAGCATGAAGACAGGGTTTTTCGTCCCTGCTTGTCGCATGCCTTGAATGATGCGTCCTGGCAACGCCCCGACATAAGTGCGCCGATGCCCCCGAATTTCCGCTTCGTCACGGATGCCTCCCAAACTCATGCGGACGAATTTGCGCCCCATCGCCCTTGCGATGGATTTGCCGATGCTCGTCTTGCCGACACCCGGCGGACCGATGAAGCACAGAATCGGTCCCTTCGTCTTGTCGGTAAGTTTGCGCACCGCCAGAAACTCCAAGATGCGTTCCTTGACATCTTTCAACCCATAATGGTCTTCGTCCAAGATTTGCTGGGCTCGGTCAATGTCCAAGTTGTCCTTCGTCCGTTTCGTCCAGGGCAAACTTAAAAGCCAGTCAAGGTAGGTGCGGATGACGCCTGTCTCCGGCGACATCGGTGGCATCTTTTCCAGCCGCTCAATTTCTTTCAGGGCGCGCTCTCTGGCGGGTTCGGGCAACTTCAATTGCTCTACCTTCTCCCGCAGTTCCTCCACCTCGGCGGTGAAGATGTCCCGCTCGCCCAATTCTTCTTGGATGGCTTTCAACCGTTCCCTCAAGATGAATTCCCGTTGGGAGGCGCTGACGCCCTCTTTGACACGGCTTTCAATGCGCCGCTCCAATTCAGCGATTTGCAACTCCCGCTCCAAAAGGGCGACCAGTTTGCGCAATCGTTCCTTGGGAGAAATCGTTTCCAGCAACTCTTGTCGTTCCTGCGTTTTCAAGTCATTGCAGAAAGCGGCAATGATGTCGGCGACCCGACTTGGGTTGTCCGCTGTCGCCAAGGGCATCAAGGCATCGGGCGGGATGGAGCGATCCGTTTGCACCAACTGCTCAAACTTCTGGCGAGCCAGCCGCTCCAACGCTTCCACTTCCATATCCGCTTCCTCAGGCTCCACGATCTCTTCTACGATCGCCAAGTAGAACGGGTCGGAACGGGCGATTTCTAAAAGGCGCGCCCGAAAGCGTCCTTGGGCGATGACCCGCATGTTGCCGTCGGGCAACCGCATCGGTTGAAAAAGGTCGGCGACCGTCCCGATGGCGTGCAACTCTTCCATCGTCGGCTCAACGATATTGGGGTTGCGCTGCAGCACCATGAAGATAGGCAAGTCATTTTGAAAGGCTTCCTCCATCGCCCTCAACGACTTTTGCCGACCGACCAAGACAGGCGTCGGCGCCCCAGGGAAAATCACCAAATCGGGCAAGGGAATCATCGGCAGGGCGTAGGTTGCCTTTTGTTCCTCTGAAAGAGCCGATTCGGCTTTTTCCGCTTTCGCATCGTCGGGCTTCATCGTCACGCGGCGCATCTTTACCACTCCTTCGCAAAGTCCCGAAAGATGGTGGGAAGTTTCCTTAATCAAGCCGTCTCCTGCTGCTGCCACCGTTCTCCTTCACTGAGCAACAAGGGCTTCTTGCGCATTCGGACGACTTCTTCGGTGATGACGCACTGGCGGATGCCTTCCAAAGAGGGCAACTCAAACATCACATCCAGCATGATTTCCTCAATGATGCTCTTGAGGGCGCGGGCACCTGTCTTGCGCCGCAATGCTTCTTCGGCGACGGCTTCCAAGGCTTCGGGTGTCACGATTAACTCCACCCCTTCTGCCGCCAGCAGTGCCTGATATTGCTTGATGAGGGCGTTTTTGGGTTGGGTGAGGATGCGCACCAGGTCATCTTTCGTCAATGGGTCTACGACGGCGATGACAGGGAGGCGCCCGATGAACTCAGGGATGAAGCCATACTTGAGCAGGTCTTCGGGCATCACATAGTTGAGCAAATTGCCCCGTTCCTCTTTGCTTTTTATGCGAGCGCCAAAGCCCATGCTGTTTTCCTTCAAGCGCGCCTCAATGATTTTGTCCAACCCGTCAAACGCCCCACCGCAAATGAACAGGATGCCCGTCGTGTCCAGTTGGATGAACTCTTGGTGAGGATGCTTGCGCCCGCCTTGCGGCGGGACATTGGCGACCGTGCCTTCCAAAATTTTCAGCAAGGCTTGTTGGACGCCTTCCCCCGACACATCGCGGGTGATGGACGGGTTGTCGGCGGACTTGCGGGCAATCTTGTCAATCTCGTCAATGTAGATGATGCCCCGCTTCGCCGCTTCCAAATCCCAATTTGCCGCCTGAATGAGCCGAAGCAAAATGTTCTCCACATCCTCGCCGACATAGCCTGCCTCCGTCAAACTCGTGGCGTCGGCGATGGCGAAGGGAACATCCAGCATTTTTGCCAGCGTCCGTGCCAACAGCGTTTTGCCCGAACCCGTCGGACCGATGAGCAAAATGTTGCTCTTTTCCACTTCCACACCGTCCGTCGGCATCTGGATGCGCTTGTAGTGGTTGTAGACGGCGACAGACAGGATTTTCTTGGCTCGCTCCTGCCCGACGACATACTGGTTCAAAAACTCGTAAATCTCGGCGGGCTTGGGCAACCGCAGCGGTCGGAAGGACGAAGACGGCGCCGCTTGCCGATAGCCTCGCCGTTCCGTCCCTGACAAGCCCAGCATGTCGTAACAGGTCTGCACGCAATCGGCGCAGATGTTCACGCCGCCTGGTCCCATGATCATGCTGGGCACTTCTTCCCGCCGCCGAAAGCAAAAGGAGCAGCGAGGGTTGCTTCGGTCTTCGCCGCCAAACAAAGGCATCGCCTCTCGCCTCCGTAGGGCTGAGCGCTTAATCGCTGCGCCGCTCTAAAACATGGTCTACCAAGCCATATTCCTGCGCCTCGTAAGCGTCCATGAAAAAGTCCCGTTCGGTGTCCCGCTCAATGCGCTCCAAAGGCTGTCCTGTGTGCTGGGCGAGGATGCGATTGATGGTGTTTTTCACCTTCAGGATTTCACGGGCATAAACTTCCACATCTGCCGCCTTCCCTTGAACGCCGCCCCAAGGTTGGTGAATCATGATGCGGGCATGAGGCAAGGCATAGCGTTTGCCTTTCGCCCCTGCCGCCAAAAGGACGGCAGCCATGCTGTAAGCGTGCCCGATGCAGTAAGTCGCCACATCGGGCTTGATGAACTGCATCGCATCGTAAATCGCCAAGCCCGCATCCACTGAACCGCCAGGGCTGTTGATGTAAAGGTCAATAGTCAAGTCAGGGTCTTCTTTTTCCAAAAAGAGCAGTTGCGCCACGACGACATTGGCGACTTGGTCGGTGATTTCGCCGCCCAAAAAGACGATGCGGTTTTTCAATAGGCGCGAATAGATGTCGTAAGCCCGTTCGCCCCTCGGCGTCTCCTCAATGACCCAAGGGATGAGCATTCTCTTTCGCCTCCTTTTTGCCCGTCAACAATTTGGCACGACTTTAGCGACGATGGATTGCCAAGGTTTTGTCGGACGCCCCAGCGACTTGCTCCATTTGCGTAGCCTGTCATGCGCTTTCGCCTTCCTCGTTGCCTTCCTCCCATTGTGCCGTCGTTAGCACCAACTCCATCACCCGTTGCTCTAACAATTGATGGCGCAAGGATGCCAACTGCTCCTCATTCACTTCTTCTTCGCCCTGCACCATTTGAAGGACTTCCTCGTCGGTGACAACAATGCCTTCCCGCTCGGCGATGGCTTCCAAGATAAAGCGCAACTTCAAGGTTCGTTCGGCTTCTTGCCGAACTTCGTTGCGATACTCGTCCAGTGTTTTGCCCTGCGACTGCAGCCATCGCTCCAAACTCATCCGCTGTTGCCGTAGCGAGGCTTCCGTTTCCGCAAGGAGTTGGTCGGTCAAGCGATTGATCAACGGTGTGGGCACAGTGACCGAGCAAGTTTGGAGGAGCGCCTCTTCGGCTTGCTGGCGTTCGGCGGTGCGAGCCGTTCGGCGCAATCGCACCTCCAATTCTCGGCGCAATTCTTCTTTCAGTGCCTCCACACTCCCCATCCCCAACTCCTGTCGCACCACTTCATCAGTCAGTTCGGGCAGGTGACGGCGCAAGACGGCTTCCACGACAAACCGCACCCGCACCGTTTTGCCTGCCAATTCGGCATTCGGATAATCGGCAGGGTAAGTGTAGGTGAACTCGCCTTCGTCGCCCTTTTTGCGCCCGACCAACTGTTCAGGCAAAGGCGGCACCCAACCTTCTGCGCCTGCCGTGAAAGTGCCGCTTTGCCATTCCTCCCTCGGTTCTTCCCCTTCGCTAAGCACCTGATAGCGCACCCGCACTCGGTCGTGAGGTTGCGCAGGTTCTTCCGTCGGTTCATAGCGGGCGAGGTCTTGGCGAACTTCTTCTAAGGCTTGTTGAAGCATCTCCTCAGTGACGGCAACTTTCACCCGCTTGAGTTTTAAGCCCTTGTATTCGCCCAGTTGCACCTCAGGTTTTGTGATGACTTCAGCGACGAAGCGCAAGGGAGCGTTTTCGGCAAACTCCACATCCCGCCATTCAGGGACGACGACAGGTTGCAATGCCTTTTGCTCCATCGCCTCAGCGAGGGCATCAGGCAACAGGTCTTCCAGAATCTGCCGACGGATTTGCTCTTCGCCGACCCAGCGCTTGATGATGCCGGGCGGGATGTGCCCAGGGCGAAAGCCGGGCACCCGCAGGGTGCGGCTCAACTGGCGGAAGAGACGCTCCGTCGCCCGCTTAACTTCTTCGGGCGCCACTTCAACGACCAGTTCCCAAACATTCGGCTCTTTCTCGTCGGCTTGCACTTTCGTCAATTGCATCCCCTTGGTCACCTCGTCAAAGACGCCTTGTCTCCCACATCGGGAAGGAGGGAAGCGGTGGCGGTCAAAAAAAAAATTTTGGAGCGGGCGACGGGATTTGAACCCGCGACCCTCGGCTCGGGAAGCCGATGCTCTGCCCCTGAGCTACGCCCGCTTGGCGCAAAAAAGTTTGCCAAACCGTCGCCGACCCGTCAAGCGCCCCTGCCATTTTCGCGGCATTGTCGCGGCTAATAGCCACCCCAACAGAAGGTCGGAGGGAGCATCGGCTTCTCAGCGAAGGCGAAAGAAGCGTCAGGTTGCTTCTCCTTGCACACTCAGCGCCCCTCCCCTTGACACCCTAACTTGTCCTTGCTACTTTTTTGGCACGAACGAACACCGTCAGCGACGGGCAAAGGAGCGTGAGCGGCGATGAAGGCGTCGCACTCATTGAAAGCCCTGCGGCGAGCGACCGTCGGGTTGGTGGCGTGTTGGGCAGTAGCGTTGATGGCTTTCGCCGTTCGTCTCCCCGCAGAGACCCCTCTCAAATCTCCCGACCGCCTCTTCAAGCCGCTGCGCCTTGACAAGACTGCTACCCTCACCATCCCCGCTGGCGTCACCTATATCCCGTTGCAACTGCGGAAGGATGAAAGCCTTTACAGCCTGACGGTCAGTGCCACTGACGCCAGTTTGCTTCCCGACATGGCGCAAGTGACGGTCGCTATCGTCGCTGACGGCAAACCCATCGCCCAAAAATCCCTGCACCTTGCCGACCCTGATTGGTATTGCGTCTTTCGTGCCGACCCGAAGAAGGGTGCGATGTTGGTCGTGGACAGCAAAGTAGCGACTTCCTTCCGTCTCACTTTGCTGCCCTTGAAAGTTTCAGGCGATAGTGGCGTGGTCTTAGAAGCCGAGCCCAACGATGATTGGCGGCACGCCCAGCCCGTGCCATTGGGTGCGACGGTCATTGGCACTGCTGACGACCGTCCCTACTTCATCGCCCCCGACATGGACGAAGGGAAAGCGTTGCAAACGGGTGTGGACTGGTTCAAAGTGGAGCAACCCGACGAAGCCCCCAAACTCGTCCACTTCAACCTTGACATCCTTGACCGCGATGTGCCTGCCAACATCACCGTCTACACCCTCGACGAGAAAGGCGAACTGGTGCCTTACACCGAAGGCTACGACCCCGTTTCGGGTCCCCACGAAGCGCAAGTCGGTCCGCCCGTGCGGGTGAACGGCGTGGAACTCAATAGCGCCAACAAATTTACGACCCGCGTCTTGCGCAAGGGCACTTACTTCGTCAAGGTGGAAGCCAACCATCCCGCTTATCGCCTGCGGATGACGGTCTACGAGCCGCCCCCTTACTTGCGGGAGGAAAATGCCGACCTTGGGCAAATTGCGGCGGCTGCCCGCAAAGCCATTTCGGTGGCGATGAACTACCTCGTGGCGGCGGGCGATTCATGGTTCGCTAATACGCCCCGCTCAGGCACTGTCGCTCGGCGAGACCGACAGGTGCACAACGAGACCGTCGTCTGCACGGCTTGCCATCCCTCGCAGTTCAGCACGAAGGGAACGATGTGGGCAAACCGCAACGGCTATCCCGTTCGTGAGCGGGAAGCCCTTCGTTTTTTGGCGGAGCGCCTTTACAATGCCCCCCGTCCCTTCTACTTGCCCGGCTCCGTTTGGGTGCGCTTCATCGGCGCCGATGCCCATGTCCTCAGCCAAATGGCGCTTATCCTGCGGGAGTATGAGCGGATGACAGGAGAGCAACGCCCCGATTACTTTGCCCAACAAGCCGTCTATGTGCGCGCCTTTTATCAACGGGACAAGTTGCCTCCCGATGGGACGGGCAACAACGAGCAAAACCCGCCCACTTTGTCCAGTTACGAGACGGCGTGGATGGCGTGGCAGTTGCTGAAGAAAGTCGGCGACGAGCAGACGGCGGCGCATTTGGAGAAACTGGCGGTCAACGCAGGCGACGAGAGCGTTCAAACGCTGGACGATTTATGCTGGCAAACGATTTTCCTCTGCGAAGTCGGGCGGACAAAGTATGCCGACCGCATCGCCGCCAATGTGGCGCGCATCAAAAGGGAGCAGAAACCCGACGGCAGTTGGTCTTATCGCTTCAATGACAAGCCCGCTGAGTTTGCGACGGCGACGGCGCTTTTCGCTTTGGCGAAAGCGGGCTTGACAATTGATGACCCTTCTGTCCGCAAGGGCGTCGTTTACCTGCTGACGCACCAAAAGCCTTTTGGCGCTTGGAACACCGACGGTCAGCCCTACGAAGCCTTCAACACGCCCTTCAAGGAGACGCAACTGACGCTGATGGCGCTTTCGGAGTTGTTCCCCAACAAGCCACCCGCAAAGGGTTGGACGGACGGCAAGCAACCCAGCCGCCTTCGCACCGATAGCGTGGACGCTGCCCTCGCCGATATGGTCGCCCTTTGGGACAAGCCGACGCCGACCGTGTTGAAGCAATTGCGACAGTTGGCGCAAGCGAAAGAGCCGTTGGTGCGTTGGGAAGCCATCAACGCCCTTTGTCGCCTCGCTGACGAAGGGAGCGTGGAGATTTTTGCCAAGGCGCTTAGCGATGACACCCTGATGGTGCGGCGAGCCGCCGCTCAAGCCCTTCGGGAAGTCATCACCCGCCATCTGGGCTCACCCGCCGCCCGCAAAGCCATCGCGGCATTGGACGAAGCGATGCGCTCGCTTGATGTGAAAGTGCGACGGGCAGCCTTGCGGGCTGTCCATCAACATTTCCGCTGGTTGGCTCGTTCGCCCGAACTAACAGAGCGGGTGCTCGCTTTGGCATCCCGTGATCCTGACCCCATCACGCGCCTGCAAGCCGTTCAGGCGCTTTCGCAATGGTGGGTCTGGAACGATAGTTTCGCCGTGCGGGCACGCATCTTAGATGTCGTGCTTGACGGTTTAGCCGATGAGCGAGCCGACCCGCGTGTCCTGTGGGCGCTGCGAGAGACCCTCTACAACATCTGCGACGAAGATGTCCAGTATGTCTACGCCTTCTGGGTGCCTGAACTGCCCCGCGAGGAAGACCGAAAAGCAGCGCTGGCTTATTTTGAGCGGTTGATGACATTGCAAGCCCAAAAGATGGCACGGGTGCTGGAAAGCGGCACGCCTTTCCAGAAACGCCAACTGCTCATCGCCTTGACGGAGTTTCCCATCGTGCGGGCTTTTAACCCAAGAGACCAAATTGAGCGCAACTTTTATCGCATCGGCAACGACTTGGACGCCATTGACTTTCGCGGCGCTGCCGCTGACATCCTTGAGCCCGTCATCGTGAAGTTGCTGAACGACCCCGACCCGTTCGTGCGGGCGCGGGCGTTGGTGCTGACGAGTTACCTTCGGTCAGCGGACGGGCGACCCCGCATCGCCAACGCCATCGTTCAACGCTTCGCTGACCCCGATGCGGAAGTGCGGCTGTTGGCATTGCAAGCCCACAAGTTGTTCCCCTTCGGTGGCAACCATGTGCAATATGGCATTGACCCTCGCCGCTACCCGACAGCGCCCAACTATGACGACGAGACGCTCCCATCGCTGCTCGGTTTGCTGGACGGAGCGGCGACGCGTTCAGGCGCGCCTGTCAGCGAAGTGCGGGCGAACACCTTGCGCGTCCTTGCGGAATTCGGCGACCGCTTGAAGGCTCACTCCGACATCGCTCAAACCGTCAAGACCCTTGCCCGTGACCGCGACCCACAAGTTCGGGCGGCGGCGTTGGAAGTGGCGCGCTACCTGCCGTCGCTTCATAGCGACCCCGATTTCCTCGCCGCCGTCGTGGAGGCGTTGAAGTTGCCTGATGCAGGCAATCCCGCCCGCCGTGCCGCCGTCAAACTGGCGATCTCTGTTGACGCCATCGGACATACGGAAGTCGTCTCGCAAGCGTTGGATCGCCTCTTGCAGAGCCAGCGCAAGGAAGACATCGCCGATTTGCTCGCCTTCGTCCGCAACGAACCTGCCGTCCGCGACGATGTGCGGTTGGTGCCGTTGCTGGAAAATGCCTTGACCGTCCCTGACGGCGATTTTCGGACGCAAGCATTGGCACTCCTTCGCCAAAGCAAAGTTCACGCCAACAATCCCGCCTTGCGGCTGACTTTGCAACAACTTGCCCGCAACGCCGATGACGGCACGAAGCAGGTGATTCAGCAACTTTTAGACGGTCAAGCCACCAAGCGTGACCCTGCAAAGGCGTTGGACTTTGAGTATTTCCGTGTGCGGGTGCAACCCTTGTTGGCGGTCGTCGGTGGCGATGGACGCTCTTGCTTCAGTTGCCACGCTAATCAGTCAGTCTTCAACCTTCGCCCACCCGATGCCAGCGGTAACTTCCCTGAAGAAGTTTCCCGCCACAATTTCCGCTCTATGTTGCGGGTCATTGACTTGGAGCAACCCGAAAACAGCCTCGTGCTCAAAAAGCCGACGATGGAAGTGCCCCACTGCGGCGGCAAGCGTTGGGATGGGCGAGACCATCCCGCCTACCAAGCCATCCTGCTCTGGCTCAACGGCGCCAAAGTCAAGCAAGGTGAAGCCTTAGGCAAGCAGGAAAACTTGTGAGGTGTCGGGACGGCGCCAGACACAAACAAAATTCAACCCCGACGGGACGCCGACCGATGGCAACGAGCCGTTCGGAGGGGTGTCCCCTGTCATATACCGATGTTTGGGTGCGACCGATTTTTCAGCGGTTCAGAGAAGTCCTTTGAGATTTTCATTGCACGGTGATGGTGCCTCGCATAGTGGGATGGAAGGTGCAATGGTAGGGGAAATTGCCTGCCGTCCTGAACAAAAGGACGGCAAATTGCCCCTGGGAAAGCGCCCCTGTATCAAAGGCGTTGGTGTCAGAGGTCACCGTGTGGTCAACGCTGTCTTCGTTGGTGAAGATCACCGCCGTCCCCGCTTTGACCGTCAAGTTGGCGGGATTAAAGGCAAAGTTGCGGATAGTAACCCGAGCCGCTGGGGAAATTTGCCCCCGGATTTCGCCAGCGGGATGGGCTTGGGTATGGAAGTTGATGTAAGCGTTCCCGCTCAAGAGGGCGTTTATGGCGTCATCAAAGGTGTTGATGCCTTGGGCTGGTTGTGCCTGAAGGTTCGCAACGGTCAAAGTCTGGCTGGTAGCGGCGGGGTTCAACGGGAAGATGATGGAGCCTGCTTGCCCCACGGCTCCGACATGGATGTGGGCAGCCGTGACATTCTGCAGTCCCGTCGTCCTGACGAGGACGGTGATTTGGTCTTGGGTGTTGTTAAGTTGCACGATGGCGGAGCCAGTGGCATTAGTCTGGACAGGGTTGGGGGCTTCTTGGTCGCCCGTTAGTTGAGCCGCCAGCGTGACAGGACCGACTTGCCCTCGGATTTCACCGGCAGGGTTAGTTTGGGTGTGGAAATTGATGTAGGCGTTCCCGCTTAAAAGCGCATTAACGACATCATCAAAAGTCAAGCCAGCACCGACAGAGACTTGACCTTTGACTAAGGTTTTGCTCCCACTGGCAGGGTTATCTTGCTGCGGGTTAAAAAAGCCGATGGCAGGAGGGGTTGCATCCAAAAGCCCACCGACATGGATATGGGCAGCCGTGACATTCTGCAGCCCGTTGGTTTGCCAATCTACCCTGATGGTGGAGCGGTCGGCACTGATGTGGACAGTGGCTGTGCCTGAGGCATTGGTCGTCACGGGATTAGGGCGCTCTTGACTACCCCGTAAGATAGCTCGCAAGAGACCGTTTCCTGTCCGCTAGAAGGACCGCTGACAGGTCCGCCACCGCCGCCACAGCCGAGACAAAGGGCGAAAAATCCGACAAGGACGACACCGCCAAACAAGCGCCCCATCATACGCACCCTCCTCCTTGTCAGAAGAATTGCCTTCCCACGGGGGAAGACCCATTCCCCTCAACGCAGATTGAGATGGCAGAGGTTCCCGAAAGGGAAGGTCAGTGGCAACGGTCAAGGGCGGGCGATGACTTCCGTGACGGTGAAGGGCAAGCGTTGGCAAAAACGGCGGAGGGCGTTGAGTGAAAGGGTCGGCAAGCGATGGGGCAGGGAAAGCCAGTCCCGCACCCGTTGCCCCGCTAAAAGCCACGAAGTTAGTGTCGTCCCATGCTCAATGGGGTCGGCGAGGAGTTGGCGGTAACACAACAGCGCCAATCGTTGCGTCCGTTGAAAGTCTTTTTCGCTAAAGCGTCCTTGTCGCAAATCAGCGAGCAACTTTTGGGCGCGCTCGCGCACGACAGGGAGGTCGGCAGGCAGACAAGAGGCAAAGAGAAAAAGTTCGCCGCCGACAGGTGTCAATTGCCAACCGGCAAAAGCGTGATAAGCCAACGGCTTTTCACCCCGCATTTGTTGCACCCAAAGCC